>Ga0207705_10000121_pt1 | contig 86649 bp, 96 predicted proteins | sample KBSC13metaG_FD_184314 | JGI IMG/M metagenome (GOLD analysis project Ga0207705, IMG submission 184314) | Corn rhizosphere microbial communities from Kellogg Biological Station, Michigan, USA - KBS C1-3 metaG (SPAdes) (version 2) | ecosystem: Host-associated > Plants > Roots > Rhizosphere > Soil ... | reverse complement strand
TCGTCCGCATAGCCCCGCTCCACGACGCCGGCATCACCATGAGGCATAAGCTTCATGCTGAGATCTGTACTCTTTGGGCGAAGTTACACTCTCATGCATGCCGAGGAGCTTCGCGCCGGTCATGTCCCCTGACCTAAGCCAGCGAACGCACCATGCGTACACGGTTTGTTCCACTTTGTCAACCCCGCACGAGAAACCGTCACCCTGGACTTATGACGGAGGAGGGTGTGGGGGGTCAGTTGATATAGGCGCGGCGAGATCGGGTGAGGCTGATCTGAGGGCCGCTGAAGAGGATGAAATTGAGCCGCGGGTGATAGGTCAGCGATATGTCCACATAAGGCACGCCGTTCGCTGTGCCATGGGTAAGCGACGGCTCATCGAGGTAGGATGCGTTGAGCGCAAAGGCGGCGCTGCGGATCCGAGTGGTGATGGTCGCGTCGTTGGGCCGGGGATAGATGGTGGCCAGCCGCGCGCCTTCGCCGACCGCCTGTTGCAGCCCGGCATTGGCAGCGAACAGCACGCCAAGCTGCGCCACCCCGGCGAGGAACAGCACAAGCACCGGCAAGGCCAGTGCGAACTCCGCCGCCACGCTGCCGCGCCCACATCTACGCCAGGTTCTCATTGGACGCGGACCGATGCTCTGCCCGTGAGCGGAATGGAGCCGTTGGCGCCGGCCGAGCGCAGCAGCCAGGCGAAGCTCGGGGTATAGCTGCCGGCGATCGAGATGGAGGCGAAACGCCCGACCTGCTGACCGGTGTTGCACGTGCCGTCGAAGCTAGTCTGCCGAGTGCCGTCGCATTCGAGCCAGTAGGAAACGGTGACTTGCGACGCGGGCACGCTGGCCGCGCTCGCGGCCTCGGCCTGCAGCGACGTGAAAGCCGCGCTCGCGATGCTCCCGGCGGTCGCCATTTCGGCGGTTCGTTCCGCGGCCTGCTGCAAGCGCAGTTCGGTCGAGATCAGACGCGCGCAATCGACCAGCCCTGCCAGCATCACCATCAGGATCGGGCAGACCAGCGCCAGCTCGACCGTACTGGTACCGCGCGCCTCGCCCCACTTTATGCGCGCCAGCATCCCGCGAAGCTGCATCATTCGACCAGCCTCACTTGCGTGCCCTTGAAGGAGCCCGCGCCGCTGCTTGCCGGGCACTGATTGGAGATGCTGGTATTGCCGATGAAAGTCAGACGCAACGCAACCAACTGAAGACAGTCGGTGGTCATGCCGCTGGTGCCGCTGAAGTCGATTTCCTGCGACGGGAAGTAGAAGGCACCCTGCAGCTTGGAGGAGGCATTACCGTTGATCGTGTTCGAACCCGAATCCTGGGCGCGGCGATCCTGGTAGAAGAGGATACCGGCATAGGTGCCGCTGGTCGAGGCGGTGAGCTGAACGGTCGCGCCGCCATTCATGTCGAGCGTGGCGATCGAAGAGGGCGTGGTCGCGGCGCTGCTGCTTGTCAGCACGATCGTGACGCCGTCCCCAGTTACGTTCGCCTGCGAGCCCAGCGAAAAGGAGCTGCCGTCGATATAATAGACGCCCGGGCTGAGCGTGGCCGTTCCCTTGATGTTGATCCCTCTGTAGCAACCGGGGGCCAGGGTCTGGCTCGAATTCGGCGCGACCGTGACCTGGTTCTGACAGCCGCTCGGCGACGGATTGGCCAAGGTCGCATAAGGATCGGGCTGCGGCAGCGAATAAGGCAGGAGCTGAGTGCCGCCAACATAATTGCTGCTCGCGGTCAGCCCACCAACCGCGGAGACGGGTGTGGCGGTGACGCTGCTGCTGCCCCCGGCGGTAACCGCATTGGCGCTACGCGAATTGGTCGCGAGGCCGCAGCCGAAGTTCAGCGACGCATTGCCCTGCATCGTGATGCCGACGGCGGAGGTCGATCCCAGCGCGAGTGCGCAAAAGTCGCCGTTCGACACAACCGCCGCAGTGGCGTGCGCGGTGATGCTGGGTGCGGCCGACATGAACATGCCCGAAAAGGGCAGCCGCCGCGTGGTGGCGATGGCGACGCGCACCGCCTGCGCATTGCCCGCATATGCGCCTGTCGTAGGGGCGCTGCTGATACCGGCGGCGCCGGACAGGGTGATCGTGCCGGTCCGACTGAGGTCGTTGGTGGCGGCGGCGACCGCATCCTTGCCCTGCGCCTTCGCGAACGCGCCCGCGATCGCCGCAGAATCGGCCTCGCGCTGGAGCTGGCGCTTCCAGTAGGTCCATTGTGCCGTATCGACGGCAAGCCCGGCCGCGCCGATGAGCAAGGGCAGGCAAGCCGCGCTGATCACGATCATGCTGCCCGCGGAATCGCGGAACAGGTGACGGAGCGACAGGCGAAATTTGCGGGCCATTCCCCTTATGCGCGGGCTGGAACGCTAAGGAATTCGGAAGTGCCTTGGTTAATCCGATTAAATTATAAAATAGTCGCCTGATATCAGTGGCTTGAAAAGGTCAATTTATATCAACCTCGGCCGATCCCGCCTTCATTCTGGCGGGCGCGCAGAAGGATCGCGGATCGCTCAACTGCTATTATGCTGAGGGGCATCGGCACCTTTGTCGGGCCGATCAGGGTGGCCGAGTTCGAACGTACCGCCGCCCGCCTGGGGATCGACATCGAAATCCTCGGGCCCACCCTTGCCGCCAGCACCAGCGCCGCTGCCTATCACCTCGCCCGACGCCGTGACCGCGGCACGATGGCCGCGATTGTCACGCCCGCGCTCTGCTCCGGTGCGTGGCGGAGGGATGACTTCCTCCACAGTGCCCATGGGCTTGTCCATCGGGGTAACACCGGACTGGAGTTCAGGCGCCTGATATACGTCCGCCCGGTGTTTTGGCGCGTGGTCGGCCATGTCATGCTCCTATGTTTGTCCGGGAACAACGCACGGCGGCTGTAAAAAGTCCTGCGCCCATTTTACCGCGCCGCGACGTCTCTGCGGGGGACACGTCGCGGCGCGATGTTCAATCATGCAGGTCGCGCAGGCGTCCGCCGATCGCGCCGCACACGCTGCCGATGAAGGCACCGATCACCAGCGACAGGCCGGTGAAGGCGGCGAAGGTGGCGGTTACCTTGCGCGCGGCGTCCACAGCTTCCTTGGTCGCGTCGACTGCGACGGGCGGTGCCGCGGTAGCGGACAGGGCCACCGCCAGGACCGATACGACCGCCATGATCACGGTAGCGGTGGCCCAGGTCAGGAAGCCGTGCGCGGTGTCGCGGAAGAAGACCTCATCGGTGTGGAGGCCGGTCCAGCGGACGCGCAGTCGGCCGGCGAGATAGCCCCCCATCGCCGCCGAAAGCCATTGGGTCAGGATAAGCCAGACGCCCGCGCCGATGGTGAAGCTGGTCGGCTTGGCGCCAAGGCCGGGCCAGGGGGAAATGGTGGCGAGGCCGAAAGCCGAACCCAGAGCGAGCAGGGTCAGCGTGACGGCAATGGCCGCGACGGTGCCGCCGATTACCGCCGACCAGGACAAGGCCGAGACGCCGCTTCCGGCGCGGGGGGCGGCCGGATCGATATCCGCCGCGACTACAGGAGCCCTTGCCATGATCAGTGCCAGAACAAGAGCAGAAGAATGATGATGGGCAATGGAATGCCCAGCAGCCACAGCAAAATACCTTTGCCCATAAGAACCTCCTCCTGTTGCCGTCTTCTTGACGGTGCGGCCGCGTAACGTGTTGTTACGGCTGGAGTTCCGGATGAGGTGTTGCCCATTTCGGGTGGGCTGGGATGGAGGATATCCTAATCCTTGCAGCCGGTTGCAAGTCCCAGGAACCTAATCGGCCGATGCCGTTTCATTCCCGTGCCCGCCAATTGAAGGGATTCCGATCGTGCCAGGCGAAGCGGCGAGGATCGTAGCGATCGAGCATGTCTCGATAGACGGCGTGTATCAGGCGCCCGCGCGAGCGGACGAGGATAGACGCAATGGTTTCGCGCATGGCGACTGGTCCACCGCAGGCGACGATCCCAAAATGCGCGACCTGATCGGCGCTTATATGGCCAAGGGATGGTCCCTGCTGGTCGGCCGGACAACCTATGAGGACCTCTACGAAGGATGGCCGCGCCGGCAACCCGACAGCCCGATGACGCAGGCGCTTACCGGCGTCCGGAAGTACGTCGTCTCGCGCAATGGCGAATATGCGCTTCCCTGGCGCAATTCGGTCCTGCTGGCGGGCGAGGCCGCGGACACGGTCGCGCGGCTGCGGCAGGATCATGACGGGACGTTGATTCTATTCGGAAGCGGCGTGCTGGTGCGCACGCTGATGCGGCATGGGCTGATCGACGAACTGGTCTTGATGATCCATCCGATCGTGCTGGGGGCGCGGGGTTTCGGCTCTTCGACGAAGCAGCGGGTTTCGCCAGGCTGACATTATCCGGCGAAACCGCCACGGACAGCGGGGTGGTGATCGCGACCTATCGGACGGCGCGGTAACGCTACTTCACGAAATAGCCGTTCACCTTCCAGCCCGCGCTTTCATGGGAGAGCACGACCGTTTCGATCGCATCCGACCTATGCGCGAAGACAGTGCGGAACTGGAGCACTTCATAGTCGCCCGCCGGAGCGCCCGGCAGTGTGCTCGTCCGGGTATCGCGCAGCAGCGTGCGCGAAGACACCGCGCCGAGCGGGTTGCGCACGCCGGCGGCCATGGCGACCCATTGCGCGGACGAGATCGAGGACCTGAACACGGTGCCGGCCGCATTCCAGCTGTCCGCCCAGCGCGCGGCATCCAGAAGCGCGACCCAGCCACGCGCGGATGCGGCGGCGGCCGGATCCGGCGCGGTCGCCACCGCGGCAACCGGCTGAAGCGCGGGATTGGGCGATTGCGCCGTGCCGCTCGCGGCGTGGAACGATGCAGACATGGCGAACGCGAGCGTGATGAGAGACATGATGACCATTCCTCCGCCGAGCCAGGCAAGGGGGTGACCCATGCCGCGCCCCTTATATGAACCGGCATCGGGATGCGGATTTCGGGCTTCCGGCGCGACCCCCAAATCCTTGTCCGCAAGAGATTTGGGGGGATGTCCTTCGAGGCGGACGAGGCGCCGGGCAGCCTCCCGGCTGCTCGACACGCCCAGTTTGCGTCGCGCGTCGCGCAGCCGTTCGTTCACCGTGTGGACCGACAGGCCGAGATGATGCGCGATCGACTTCGCGTCATGGCCAACGAGCAATAGCCGCAGCGTTTCTTTCTCACGCTCGGTGAGCGGCATCCCCTCGTCCATGGCCGGGAGGATAGGAGAGTCGGCGGCGCGGCCTCAAGGAGAGAATGCGCCGATTGGCGCGGAAACCGCATCCGCCGATGAGGGGCGACCGGTCGCCTGCGTGGCGCCCCCTCTCCCCGTCGACGAGAGGGATGTCAGGCCTTCCAGCCGTTGATCGCAAGGCGCAGCCGCAGGATGCGGCTGTTGGAGGCCATGAACAGGGTGCGCCCGTCCTCACCGAAGCAGCAATTGGCGATCGGCGCGCCATCCTCGATCACGCCCAACTTCTCGCCCTGGGGCGTGAGGATCCACATGCCACCGGGGAGGGCGCAGAACATCGTGCCGTCGGGCGCGGTCTTCATGCCGTCGGGGTTGCCGGGGCCCTTGATGGCGGACGCGTCGAGGAAGAGTTCGCCCGGCCCAGTCGGCAGGCCGTTCGCGCCGAGATCGTAGACCATGATCTTCCGGTCCTGCGGATCGGAATTGGAGACGAACAGGCGTTTCTCGTCGGGCGAGAGCGTGATGCCGTTGGGATAAGGCAGGCTGCCGTCGACCAGTTGGGCCTCGCCGCCCTCGACGAAGCGATAGATGCCGTTCTGCGGCGTCTCCTTGAGAGAGGAGGCATTGAACTGGGCGAAGCCGTAAGGCGGATCGGTGAAATAGATCGCGCCCGACCGCGAGACGGTGAGGTCGTTGCAGCTGTTGAAGCGCTTGCCCTGCCACTTGCCGACCACCACGCTGCGCGCCTTGGTCTTGAGATCGAGCCGGTCGATCGAGCGGCCGCCGCTATTGGCGATGAGCAGGCGGCCATGATGATCCATTTCCAGGCCGTTCGATCCCGCCTCGCGCACCAGCTTGGGATCGAGCCCGCCCGTGCCCGAGGGCTGGAGAAAGATCGAGACGCCCTCCTTGCGCGTCCATTTGCGCATGATGTTGGCGGGCGGATCGGAGAAGAGGAGATAGCCGCCGTCCTGCGGCACCCAGACCGGGCCTTCGGCCCATTGGATGCCGGTCGCGATCACCTCGACCTCGGCGCCGGGCGCGATGATGCGGTCGAGCGCGGGCGAGAGCCGGCGGACGGTGGGCGCGACCTCACCGCGCGCCTGCGCGAAGAGTGGCGTGGCGGCGAGCGCGGCGGTCGAGGCGGCGGCAGTGCCGAGCAGGGTGCGGCGGGTGAGGATCACTTGGCTGGTCTCCTTTGGGGCGCATTCATGGTTATCCGTCATTCCCGCGAAGGCGGGAATCCATATTCCCACAGGCTGAAATTACGCCGCCCGGTTCTGGAATTATGGATCCCCGCCTTCGCGGGGATGACGATCAGTTCTTGATCAACCGCTACAGGACGATGCGGCGCTTCTCCCGCGCGGAGCGATAGATAGCTTCGATTATGCGCATGTCGCGCAGGCCCTCCTCGCCGCCGGTGATGGGTTCGCGATTCTCGCGGATGCAATCGACGAGATGATCGAGCTGGCCTGCGAACTGGGTCGAGCCGGGGCCGGGCGGGGGTGTGATCTCGGTCTCGCGGCCGTCGCGGCCAGTCCACATATGGTTGCCCGAATAGCGCGTGGCGGGCTCCATATCGATCCGGCCCTTGTCGCCCACCAGCAGGATATGATTCTGGTTGGCACTGTACATCGACATGCACGACGCGATCACGCCCGAGGGGAACTCGAGCTCGAACTCGATCCGATCCTCAACCTCATGGAAGCGGGGATCGGTGCGATCGGTGACTTCGTGTGCGTAGACGGCGACCGGCTCCTCCTGCGTCATGTAGCGCGAGGCGTTGAGCGCGTAGATGCCGATGTCCATCAGCGAGCCGCCACCCGACAAAGCGCGCTTGAGCCGCCACCGGCTGGGATCGCCCTGGGTGAAGCCATGTTCGGAACGGAAATATTTGGGTTTCCCGACCGCGCCCGATTTGGCGAGGCGCACGCCTTCGAGATTATAGGCCTCGAAGTGGCAGCGATAGCCGATCATCAGCTTGCGGTTGGCGGCCTTGCAGGCCGCGATCATCGCCTCGCATTCGGCGACGGAGACGGCCATCGGTTTTTCGCACATGACATGCTTGCCGGCCTTGGCGGCGCGGATCGTGAACTCCTTGTGCATCGAATTCGGCAGGCAGACATAGACGATGTCGACGTCCGGATTGTCGCGGATGCTGTCGAAATTCTCGTAATTGTAGATCGCCTTGTCGGGCAGGCCATATTGGGCGGCGACGCGCTTCGCCTTGATCGGATCTCCGCTGACGACCGCGGCCAGCCGGCTGCTCTTGCAGTTGACGAACTGGGGGATGATCACGCCGAGGCCGTAGCCGCCGAGGCCGACGATCGCGTAGCCGAGCTTGCGATCGGTATCGGCGGCGGCACAGGCGCTTTCGGTCATCAGCGCGGCGACCGCCAGCCCACCCGCGCCCGCCATGATGCCACGTCTGCTGACTTCGGACATTCGACCCTCCTGTTTCGCGGCCCTTTGGGCCTGCTTTTGCCGCACGCACGCTAGCCATAGGCGGCTCGCGCGCAAATGCTATAGGAACGATATACGACCAAGGGGAGCGGATGTGGCGGAGGAGAGAAAGCCCGCGGGGGCGGGGGAAGGCAAGGCCATGGCCGCGACCTGACGCAGGGGCCGATCACGAAGACATTGCTGGCCTTCGCGCTGCCGACCTTGGGTTCGAACGTGCTCCAGTCGCTCAACGGATCGATCAACTCGATCTGGGTCGGGCGCTTCCTGGGCGAAGGCGCGCTGGCGGCGACGACCAACGCCAATCTGGTCATGTTCCTGATGTTCAGCCTTTGCTTCGGCTTCGGCATGGCGGCGACGATCCTGGTCGGCCAGAGCATGGGCGCGCGCGACCTGACGGCGGCGCGGCGCGCAATGGGGACCGCGGTGGGCCTGTTTGGGGTGAGTTCCCTCCTGATCGCCTTGCTGGGCTGGCTGTTCGCGCCGGCGCTGCTGCACGTGCTGGCGACGCCGCCCGACGCGCAGGCGCTCGCGCTAGCCTATCTGCGGGTGATCTTCCTCGCGCTGCCGCCGATGTTCCTGGGCGTGCTGCTGACGATGGGAATGCGCGGCATGGGGGATTCGGTGACGCCGCTGTGGCTGATGCTGCTGAGTGTCGCGCTGGATGCGGGGCTGAACCCTTTCCTGATCGCGGGCATCGGGCCTTTCCCCAGGATGGGAATCGCCGGCGCGGCGACCGCGACGCTGATCGCCAATTATTGCGTGCTGCTGGTGGGCCTCGCTTATATTTACGGGCGCGATCTGCCGATCCGGCTGCGCGGGCACGAATGGGCCTATCTGGTGCCGGACCGCAAGCTGCTCGCGCTGATCTTCGTCAAGGGGCTGCCGATCGGGCTGCAGATGCTCGTCTTCACCTTTTCGGCGCTGATCATGGTGGGGCTGGTCAATCGGGCGGGCGTGGATGTGACCGCGGCCTATGGCATCGCGCAGCAATTGTGGACCTATGTGCAGATGCCGGCGATGGCGATCGGCACCGCGGTTTCGGCGATGGCGGCGCAGAATATCGGCGCGAAAAGGTGGGATCGGGTGGGGGCGATCACCTGGTCGGGGGTCGGCGCCAATATCGTCATCACGACGGTGATGGTAGGGCTGATCCTGGCGTTCGATCGCCCGATCTTCGCCTTGTTCGTCGGCGGCGACAGCCCGGCCATCCCGATCGCGCGGCATATCCAGCTGATCGGCAGCTGGAGCTTCATCATCTTCGGCATCACCGTGGTGCTGTTCGCGACGGTGCGCGCGAACGGATCGGTCTATCCGCCGCTCCTGATCCTGGTGCTGAGCCTGCTGGTCGGGCGGATCGGGTTCGCGGCGCTGCTGCTGCCGCGCTACGGCACGAACGGGCTGTGGTGGAGCTTTCCGATCGGGTCGGCGATCTCGCTCACGATGGCACTGCTTTACTATCGCTTCGGCGGCTGGCGGCAGGCCGGCATGCTCAGCCGGCTAGCGAAGGAAGAAGTGCGCGAACTCGACCAGGCGAGCGGCGAAGTAGGGGGACGGTTGGAGCCGAGCCGATAATCGCAGGCTTTGCCGGAGCCCGCGATGTGGCTATCCGACCGGCACGATCGGGTGGCGAGATCTCAACCCCCAATGGATGCGACGATGGAAAAGCTGATCCTTCACGAAGACTGGGTTTCGGGCAATTGCTACAAGATCAGGCTGACCGCGGCCTTGCTCGGCCTGCCGATCGAGCGGCGGCAATATGATATCAAGAAGGGCGAAACGCGGACCGGGGATTTCCTCGCCAACGTGAACGCCAACGGCCGGATCCCGGTGCTGCAGATCGGCGACAAATTTCTGCCGGAAAGCAATGCCGCCTGCTGGTATCTGGCAAGCCGCAGCCCGCTCGTGCCCGACGACCGGTTCGACCAGGCGGACATGCTGCGCTGGATGTTCTTCGAACAATATAATCACGAGCCGAACGTCGCGACGGTGCGGTTCTGGAGAGCGCATATCGGCGTCGACCAGCTGACCGACGCGCAGCGCGCGCTGCTGCCGGCCAAGCAAGCGGCGGGGGAGGCGGCGCTGGCGCTGATGGATAACCATCTGGCGACGCGCGACTATTTCGTGGGGCCGCACCTGACGCTGGCCGACATCTGCCTCTACGCCTACACGCATGTGGCGGAGGAAGGCGGGTTCGACCTGGGGGCTTACCCGCACGTCAGCGCCTGGCTTGGCCGGGTCGCGGACCGGCCCGGTTATATCGCGATCGACGCCTGAGCGGCGATGAAGCCGGGGCGCGCTGACGGCGCCTCGGGGCCGCCGCCGATCAGCGGATAGAGGGTCGCGCTTTCCTCGCCGATCCGATCCCGCATCGAGGCAAGCATCGTCTTGGATGCGCGACGATAGCCCTGCCAGTCGGCCACAATCGCGCGCATTGTCCAGTCGCCGATGTGGCGGGAGGACAAGACCGCGACCTCGCTTCCGGTCCGGCGCAGATTTTCGACGCGGTCCTTCTGTTCGGGGGGAAGGCTGCCGAGACTGGGGAGGATTTCCTGGTCGATCAGCGCCCTGCGGCGGCTGCTAGCCCGGGTCAGCTTGAGCCGGGCGGCGGACAAAGAGGCCTCATCGGGCTCAGGACGCCGCGTCTCGGTTTCGAGTTCGGCGATCGCGGCTCGCAGCTCGGCATGCGCGGCTTTGAGTTTGGCAAGCACGATAAACCTCACGGAACAGTGACTTGCGCTTATCGAGTCGGTGTTAACGAAGGCTTGCCTAATGATCCGGATCGGATCGATCTTTCCATCTGACTTGCCCTCCGGCCCCGGCTCCACTAACTATCGCCGGGTATGTCGGCCGCTCCGTGAGGGGCGGCCCTTTCTATTTCTGGAGAATTTTCGTGGCCCAGCCGCTCATGCCCCATGCGACCGCGTCCTGGCTGGTCGACAACACCTCGCTGAGCTTCCAGCAGATCGCCGAATTTTGCGGATTGCACGTCCTGGAGGTGCAGGCGATCGCGGACGATACGGCTGCAACCAAGCTGACCGGGCGCGATCCCGTGCGCGCGCACGAACTGACGCAGGACGAGATCGACAAGGGCCAGAAGGACCCGAATTACAAGCTGGTCATGTCGAAGGGCCCGGAGCAGATCCGCCGCACGAAGGGACCGCGCTACACGCCGGTGTCGAAGCGCCAGGACAAGCCCGATGGTATCGCCTGGATCATCCGCAACCATCCGGAGGTTTCGGACGGCCAGATCAGCCAGCTGATCGGCACGACCCGCACCACGATCGCGGCGATCCGCGACCGCACCCACTGGAACATCGCCAACATCACGCCCAAGGATCCGGTCACGCTCGGCCTGACCAGCCAGCGCGAGCTGGACGCGGTGGTGGCGAAGGCGGCCAAGGCGGCGGGGATCGAAGCCCAGCCCGACACGCGTCTGGACGGCGACCGCGAGGCGCTCATCTCGCAGCTGCGCCACGAGCGCGAGCATGGCCACCAGGTGGCGGAGAATGCCGCGAGCGGTGTTGCGCCGAGCAGCGGCGTGATGTCCGACGTCGACGCCCTGTTCGGCAAGAAGGCCTAAACGCCGGTACGGCCTGCGCCCGGCGGCCCGATACTGGCCGGCCGGGCTCGGCCCTCCCGCTTAGTCCTTGCGGATGGCCAGCACGCAGCGCAGGCCGTCGGGGGCATAATCCAGTTCGGCGCCCATACCCGAGCGCTGGAGCAGGCGCGTGCCGAAGCCGGTACGCTCGGGTGCCTTCACGAGCGGCCCACCTGTTTCCTTCCAGACCAAAGCGAGATGATCGGGCCGGTCTTCCACGTTGATCGCGACGCGGCCCTGCGGCTGTGACAGGCAGCCATATTTGACGGCGTTGGTGCACAGCTCGTGCAAGGCGAGCGCGAGCGAGATGACCTGCTGGGCCGGAATGGCCTGTTGCGGGGTTTCGATCCGGAACCGCCCCTCGCCATCGCGAAAAGGGTGGATGGCCGCCTCGATCACATCGGCGACATCCGCAACCGGCTTGCTGACATGTTCGCTCAGCAGGTCGTTGGCGTCGGCCAGCGCCTTCAGCCTTTTGGCGAAGGCGATCGCGCCCGGCGCGCCCGGGTCCATCGTCTGGAACGCGATCGACTGGACGATGGCCAGCGCATTCTTGAGCCGGTGCGACATCTCGCCCGCGAAGATCCGGGCATTTTGGGCCTGCGTCTCGAGTTCCTGCAATTCGCGCTCATAATGGAGCCGCTCGCTCGTGCGATAGAGATGCGATGTGCAGATGATCACCGTAGAGATCACCCCGAAGCCGATCAGCGGTATCCAGGCGCGGTCGAAGACCCAAAGCCAGGATGCGATCGCGCCAGTGACGGCGCAAGTCAGCCCCGCGCGCGCGCCGACATAAGGGGTAACGATCGCGAGCGCGACGACGACGGCGAGGATCGGCAGCTGTTGGCTGTGAAGGGGTAAAGACAGCCGGATGGCGACGGCGACCACCGCCGCGAGAAAGCCGATACCGACTTCGATATAAGGCGCGCGCTTGGGGCTGGCGCGGATCACCATGCGGATCCGGTCGTAAAGCGTGGCCGGACGATCGGCGCGCGTGTCGGCGGTTTCAAATCCGGTGGCCATGCGCCCTGATCGCAAGCCGCCGCGAAAGAAGCAACGCCGGCTATCCGGCGAACCGCGCCCGGCCTGCTTGACCCGATGAAGCTCCGGTCCCAAGAGTCGCGGCGATGAGTGAGGAACCCACTATTTCCGACCTGTCGTTCGAGGATGCGCTCAAGCGGCTCGAAACGATCGTCCACCGTCTGGAAAGCGGCGAGGCGAGCCTCGACGAATCGATCCGGCTCTATGCCGAGGGCGACCAGCTGCGCAGCCAGTGCGAGAAACGGCTGCAGGACGCCCAGGCACGGATCGAGAAGATCAGCCTGGGACCGGACGGCAATCCGCGCGGTACCCAGACGTTCGATGCCGGCTGACAGCGCCATGGGCGTGGTCCCGCTGACTCTCCGGACTGCGATGGACCGTGTTTCGGCCGACATCGACCAGATGTTCGACCGGCTGCTCGCCGAGCCGGGCGATCCGCGCCGCCGCGTCTATCAGGCGATGCGCCACGCCGCGATCGGCGGCGGGAAACGGATGCGGCCGCTGCTGGTGCGCGCGGCCGCCGACCTGTTCCATATCGACCGCATGCCCGCGCTGCGCGTCGGCGTCGCGATCGAGTGCATCCATGTCTACAGCCTGATCCACGACGACCTGCCGTGCATGGACGATGACGATCTGCGCCGCGGCCGGCCGACCGTGCACAAGGCCTTTGACGAGGGGACCGCGGTGCTGGCGGGGGACTCCCTCCACGCGCTGGCGTTCGAGGTGATCGCCGACCCCGAAACCCATCCCGACCCATTCGTCCGCGCCGAGCTGGCGCTGGAGCTGGCCCGGGCCGCCGGCCCGTCGGGCATGGCGGGCGGCCAGGCGATGGACCTGATGGCCGAGGGCGGGGATTTCGATCTCGCGGCTGTGACGCGGCTCCAGCAGCTCAAGACGGGCGCGCTGATCGGCTTCTGCCTCGAAGCGGGGGCGATATTGGGCCATATCCCGCCGGAGGGGCGGCGGACGCTGCGCGCTTATGCGCGCGACATCGGGCTGGCCTTCCAGATCGCGGACGACCTGCTCGACGTCGAAGGCGAGGCCGAGGTTACGGGCAAGGCCGTCGGCAAGGATGCGGCCAAGGGCAAGGCGACCTTCGTGTCGCTGCTCGGACCCGACCGCGCGCGCCAGCAGGCGGATATGCTGGTGGAGCAGGCGATCGGCCATCTGGCCGGCTTCGGGAGCGAGGCCACGCTGCTGCGCGCGATCGCGCATTATGTGGTGGCGCGCGACCGATGAGCCGGATCGCGGTCTATACGGGCACGTTCGACCCACCGACGCTCGGCCATCTGGACCTCATCCGCCGTGCGCTCGGCCTGGCCGACCGGCTGGTGCTGGGCGTCGCCAACAACAGCAGTAAGTCGCCCCTGTTCACGCTCGAGGAACGGGTCGAGTTGCTCCGCCAGGAAACCGCCGGGCTGGGCGCGGTCGAGGTGCGTGAATTTGGCGGGCTCGCGGTTGATTTCGCGCGTGCGGTTGGGGCGCGGTTCATCGTGCGCGGGTTACGTAACGGCAGTGATCTGGATTATGAAAGCCCGATGGCCGCGATGAACGCCAGTATGGCGCCCGAAATCGAGACGTTGTTCCTGGTGGCGGCGCCCGCCTTTGCGCATATCGCCTCGTCGCTTGTGAAGGATGTCGCGCGCGGCGGCGGCGATGTGGATTTGTTCGTGCCGGCCGCGGTCGCGGCCCAGATACGCGCTCGCACGCGCTGATAGAAACGGAGTTCAAGCCTTTGTCTTTAAAGCTGTTTGTGCTGGGCCTCGTCGGTCTCGCCTCGGCCCCTTTGCTGGCGCAATCGTCGACGCAGACCGGGCCCCAGGGCTATGCCGAGCCCAAGCTCAAGGCGATAGCAATCGGCGAAGTGCCGCCGCCGCCGCCGCCCACGGCGGACGATACGCTCAACATCCAGCTTTCGAGCGGGGGCGTGGTCTCGATCGAGCTTCGACCGGACAAGGCGCCCAAATCGGTCGAGCGGGTCAAGGTGCTGACCAACCGCAATTTCTATGACGGCACGATCTTCCACCGCGTGATCGAGGGCTTCATGGCCCAGGGCGGCGATCCCAGGGGCACGGGCGAGGGCGGGTCCGACCTTCCCGACCTGAAAGCCGAATTCAACGATTTGCCGCATGTGCGCGGCACGTTCGCGATGGCGCGCGCCGCGTCCGAGGACAGCGCCAACAGCCAATTCTACATCATGCTGTCGCCCAACCTGTCGCTCGACCGCAAATATACGGTGGTGGGCCGGGTCTATCGCGGCATGGGCTATGTCGACGGCATCGCCAAGGGCGAGCCGCCCGAGCACCCGACCAAGATCGTCCATGCCTGGATCGGCGCGCCGCCGGCCGACGCCAATACGCCGCCGGTCGCCGAAGCGCCTGCCGCGCAGGTGCCCGCTCCGGCGACGCTGGCGCTGCCGACAACGCTGACCCCGCCGGGAACGCCGCCTGCGGCCAAGGCGCCGGTGAAGAAAAAGCCCAAATAATCAATGTCATTCCAGTGAAAGCTGGAATTCCTCTCATCGGCGCCGGCCTTAGCGGCGGTGTCGGGAGATGGACCCCAGCCTTCGCCGGGGCGACGCAGGGGCAATAGGAAGTCATGCGCGTAGACCTGTTCGATTTCGAGCTGCCGCCCGAGCGGATCGCGTTGCGGCCGGCGAGCCCGCGCGACAGCGCGCGGCTGCTGCTGCTCGACGGCGACCGGATGGAGGACGCGCATGTCGGCGACCTGCCAGGGCTGTTGCGCGCGGGCGATTGCCTGGTGTTCAACGACACGCGCGTCATTCCCGCGCAGCTCGAAGGGCGCCGCGGCGAGGCGCGGATCGGCGCTACGCTGCACAAGCGCGAGGGGCCGCGCGCCTGGATCGCGTTCGTGCGCAATGCCAAGCGCGTGAAGACGGGCGACCGGATCGATTTCGGCAATGACGTCTCCGCAACCGCGAGCGCGCGGTACGAGGACGGATCGATCCTGCTGGAATTTGCGGGCGATGAGCCGGTCGAGATCCTGCTCGAACGGGCAGGACGGATGCCGCTGCCGCCTTATATCGCGGGCAAGCGCGCGGCGGACGCGCGGGACCGTGACGATTATCAGACGATGTTCGCCACCGAGCCCGGCGCGGTCGCGGCGCCGACCGCCGCGCTGCACTTCACGCCCGAATTGATGGCGAAGCTGGAGCAGGCCGGGATCGAGCATGCCACGCTGACGCTGCATGTCGGCGCGGGCACCTTCCTGCCGGTCAAGGCGGACGATACCGCGGACCACAAGATGCACGCCGAATGGGGGCGGATCGATGCGGCTACCGCCGACCGGCTCAATGCCGTGCGCGCGCGCGGCAACCGGCTGATCGCGGTCGGCACCACCAGCCTGCGCCTGCTCGAAAGCGCCGCGGGTGAGGATGACGTGATCCGGCCGTTCGAGGGCGATACCGCGATCTTCATCACGCCCGGCTATCGTTTCAAGGCGATCGACGGGCTGGTCACCAACTTCCATCTGCCGCGATCGACATTGTTCATGCTGGTGTCGGCGTTGATGGGCCGGGAACGCATGCAGGCGGCTTATGCGCACTCGATCGCGGAGGGCTATCGCTTCTATTCATACGGCGATGCCAGCCTGTTGCTGCCGTAGACTCGATCATTCGGGTTGAAGCAAAGCTCCCGTCTCCCTGCTCGAGGAGAGGGCTCGATGAGGGGGGCGAGGTGAAGCCGAGCGCCAAACCTCGCGGTGAGGACACCCTCACCCAACCCTCTCCCTCAAGGGAGAGGGCGATTGACCCAATCGCGGTGACACCGACTCTAAGTCCGGTCTTAACGTAAGTCAGGCGGCGGCCGCGTGCCCATCGAGCAGCCAATCGAGCGCGTCGGCGGGCGATTCAAATACGCGCTGATTGGTGGTGTTGGCCATGCGCGTGGCCTGGCTGCGCGAAATCGCGCAGGAAACGAGGCGCGCGGTCCGTTCGGGATAGAGCGGCAGCCTTTTGGCGACGCCCTCCATCATGAGATCGGCGACCTCTTTCGACTGGACCGCGAATTCGCGCGCATCGACCAGGCAGGCTTTCGCTGCCCTGATCTGATTGAGCCGGGCGAGCTGGGCGGTCAGTTCGGCGTCATAGGCGCGGTATGTCTGCACGTCCCAGAAGCCGCGCAGCGTGACGGTCAAAAGCCGGCGGTGCGTATCCAGGACGATTTCGAATTTCTGCACTTTGGAACCCTCTCCAACCTCTCTGATAGTTGTTCCAGGTTAAATAGCGGCTAACAGATGCCTTTTTACGCTCTGGCCGCGTGCGTTTCGTCGCAAATCGTGCGGTCCCGAAGGAGACGAGAATGTCGCTTGATGCCGATCTTCAGGCCTTGATCCGCACCATCCCGGATCATCCCAAGCCGGGCATCCAGTTTCGTGACATCAGCACGCTTTTGCTCGACGGCCCCGGTTTCGCCGAGGCGATCGACCGGATCGCGGCTGCGGTGGCGGGCGAGGGGACGCAATTGGTGGCGGGGATCGAGGCGCGCGGCTTCGTCTTCGCAGCGGCGCTTGCCTACAAGCTCAAATGCGGCCTGCTGATGCTGCGCAAGCCGGGCAAATTGCCGGGCGAGCGGGTGGGGATCGATTATGAACTGGAATATGGCACCGACCGGCTGGAGATGCATGCCGACGCCTGCGGCGAGGGGATGCGCGTGGTGCTGGTGGACGACCTGATCGCGACCGGCGGCACCGCGCTGGCGGCGGTCGAGCTGCTGCGATCGGCGGGCGCGGTGATCGACACCGCAGCATTCGTGATCGACCTGCCGGACCTGGGCGGCGCGGCCAGGCTACGCGAAGCGGGCGTGACGGTTCGGCATCTGATTGCGTTTGAGGGCGAGTGAGAGGGTGGTGAGAGGCGGCTGATGGGTGGAAAGCGGTTCAAGAGCTTGGAATTGCAAAGTGCTGGAGCAGCCGTTCAAAAGTTCCTGTAGGGAAGGGGCATGGATCACCAGCTCATCGCCATCTGCCTGTTGACCGGCAGTATAAACCTAATCGGGACTCTAGCTTACTCGGCGCGAATTGCGGGAGTGCGCACGGGCCGAATTGCGATGAGCTTTGCCCTGTTCAACATGCTCATACTCATCAGCAGGACCTCAAACAGCTTCCTCGGCCCCTTCCTTGCTAAGCGGATCGAAACCCGTATCGCTAGCGGTGGGGGCGAGGTTCTGGCTCATGACTTTCGGATCGTGCTGAACAGTGCGTCGCTCGCCGTCCTTGTTGGCATTCTGCTCGTGCCAACGGGCCAACGGCTATTCGCGCGGGCCATCTTCTATTTTCAACAGCATCGCTCAACTGGAAGGATGCTGCTCAGGATGGCCACTCCAGCGGGTCTGACAGCGATACGTCAATCGCTGCGAATGCCAACGGCTTCGCATCTGAAAGACCTCGCTCGACCGCGCGCTGTTGGCTGGGGAGTTCTCGCAGCCAATGCGCTCGCGCAAGCCCTGATGACGGTCGGAGTTCTTGCCTCCCTCTATGCCGGCTACCTCAATCCCGCCTTCCGTGTAACCGCGTCCCAACTTTCGGCGGTGATCAATGGCGTCGCGACGATTCTTTTGTTCGCGCTCATCGATCCCCAACTTTCAGTCATGACGGACGACGTTGTGGAAGGGCGCCTAGACGCTGCGCTCTTCCGTCGGACCATCGTCTGGATCTCGGTGAGTCGGTTGGTGGGTACAGTCCTCGCGCAGGTTTTCTTCATTCCTGCTGCCGTGCTGGTCGCTTCCATCGCGTCGGGGTTTTGATCCAACCTGAAGGAGCAAGGTCGGGTCAGGCTAGATGTCGAGCGCTTGGCTGGCTTCGATAGCGGGTGGCGGTCAGTCGGCATTCCCTCCCGCTGGCTTCAGATGGCCTCACGGTCACGAATTTATCTATCCGCACCGCGTTCGGAGAGGCGCTATGGCGGTATAAGAGCCGGCAGAGCGATCGCGTTGGCAACGGGCGGTTAACTCCGGTGCTGTAGGGCCGTGGTCCGACCAGTAAGGATCATGCGTTGCTTAACGAGTTGAAGGACGTTCATGGCCGGATGCGTGAAGCGATCGCCGAGCTGGCGAGCATACTGTCCGAGCCCACCCCGGATTTTCAGGCACTGCCCAAGGCGCGGATGACGATCACGCGGGTGAGCGGCCAGTGGCGGACGCTGATCCAGTGCGTGATCCTGCCCGCCCTGAAAGACATTTCCCCCGCGCAGGCGAAGCAGCTCGACGAGTTGCGGCGCGAGGCGGCGGAATTCGCGGTCAGGAAATCCGAGCATATCGCCCGCTGGAACAACCGTGCGACCGAGGCCGATATTGCCGGCTATCTGCGGGCATCGGCGGGGATGCGAAGGTCCTTGCTGGCGCGGATCGAGCGTGAGGCCGCCATTCTCTACCCGCTGCTGGAAGGCAAGGCGGCGGCGGGCGCGCTCTCTGCTTACGGGGTATCGGAACAGATATAGGCTGGCTCCCGTCCGGAACCCCTCGCGATCGGGGTGTTGGGGCTGAGGGCTTTTTATTGCAAGGGTGGCGCGATGCGTCCCCACATGATCCTCCCTCTGGCTGCGATCGGCAGCCTTCTGGCCTCGCTCATGCTCGGTAGCCTGCAGGCCGCGCCGAGGTCCGTGACGCAATCGGGCGCTGCACCCACGAGCGGTCCTATGCCGGAAGCGGGTCGCGCGGAGACGCTGCTGGATGCCGGGTGGCGCTTCAAACGCGACGAGGTCGCCGGCGCGGCCGACGCCGGGTTTGACGACAGCGGCTGGGATTCGGTGACGCTGCCGCACACGTTCAACGGCGCGGACGGGGATGATGGCGGCGAATATTATCGCGGCCCGGCCTGGTATCGGCGCAGCCTGACGCTGGAGCGCGTACCCGCAGGGCGGCGTTTGTGGATCCAGTTCGACGGCGCGGCGCTGGCGACCGACCTGTGGGTCAACGGCGTGCACCTGGGACGGCATGAAGGCGGCCATGCGGCGTTCCGCTTCGATGCGACCGCCGCGCTCCGTCCCGGGCGCAATCTGATCGCGGTGCGGGTGGATAATAGCAAATTGCCCGCAATCGCCCCGCTGGGCGGGGATTTCACCGTGTTCGGCGGGCTTTATCGTCCGGTGCGGCTGATCGAGGTGCCGGACGTGCATATCGACCTGGCCGATCATGGCGGCCCCGGTGTCTACGCGATCCTGCAAGGGCTCGACGCGGCGCGAGCCACGCTCGACGCGCGGGTATTGGTCCGCAATGACGGGCCGCGCCGCGCGCGGATGCCTGTGACAATCCGGATATCGGATGCGAAGGGGGACATGGTCGCGGGCGGAACCGCGCTGGCGAGGGTCGAAAGCGGGCAATCGGCCAGCGTCGCTGTGCCGGTCACGATCGCCCAGCCGCATTTGTGGCAGGGCCGCGCCGATCCCTATCTCTATAGCGTCACCGCCGCGGTGAATGGCGATAGCGTGTCCGTGCCGCTGGGGCTGAGGCGGATCGCGATCGACCCCGAGCGCGGCTTGCTGCTGAACGGGCAGCCTTATGCGCTGCATGGGGTCAACCTGTTCCATCCGGGGCGGCCGGGGCGGGGGCTGGCGGTGACGGATGCGGAGATCGACGCCGATATGGAAACGGTGGCCGATTTGGGGGTCACCGGCGTGCGGCTGGTCCATTTCCAGCATCCCCAGCGCGTATATGACGATGCGGACCTGCGCGGGATACTGCTGTGGACCGAGATCGGGGTGAACGGTGTGATCGATCCGGGCCCGGCCTTCGCGGCGAATGCGTCGGAACAGATGCGCGAGCTGATCCGCCAGAATTACAACCATCCGTCGGTGATGCTGTGGGGGCTGGGCAACGAGGTCTATGCGACCACGCCCGATGTCAGCCGGGCGCTGCGCACGCTGCAGGCTGTCGCGCGGGACGAGGACCCGTCACGACCGACCACCTATGCGCATTGCTGCCAGGCGGACGATGACGCTAAGGCGCGGATCAGCGACGTGATCGGGTTCAACCGCTATTTCGGCTGGTATCCCGGGGCGAAGGGCTCGATCGGGTCCTGGGCGGACGGCTTCCACGCGCAATATCCCATGCGTGCGTTCGCGGTGAGCGAATATGGCGCCGGCGCCAGCATCCGCCACCAGCAGCTGCCGCCGCCCGCGCAGAATATCCCGGAAAGCGGCTGGCATCCGGAGCAGGCGCAAACCGCCTATCATGTCGACAATTGGCGGCAGCTGGCGGCGCGGCCCTACCTGTTCGGCACGTTCGTGTGGGTGGCGTTCGATCTCGCATCGGACGGCCGGCACGAGGGGGATCGGCCGGGGATCAACGACAAGGGGCTGGTGACGTACGACCGGTCGGTGCGCAAGGATGCTTATTATTGGTATCAGGCGAACTGGTCGTCGGCCCCCATGGTCCATCTGACCGACCGGCGGCTCGATCGGCGGAGCGAGGCGGCGGTGGCGATCCGCGCCTTCACCAATGCGGCCGATGCCATTTTGTCGGTGAACGGCCACAGGATCGGCCGGGCGGTGGCGGTGGATCACGAGGTGCTTTGGGCGGATGTGCCGCTCGCGATGGGGGCCAACCTCGTCGCGGTGACGGCCGGCTCGGCGAGCGACGGGATGATGCTGACGCGTGTCGTGGCGCCGGCCTCCGGCGCGCGCGAGGTTCCGGAGGTTGGGGCGAGGAGGGCGGACGAGGCGCCGACGGGGAAACCTCCCGGTCAGTGAGGGCGCCGGCCGCCCTCCGGTGACGCCATGGTCTTATGCGATCTCAATCGCGGGAGGGGACGAGCGTAAAACGTCGCTTCAGCCGCAGGAAAGGCGTCTCATAGAAGCGATACAGCAGCGACGCGCAGAGGACGGTCGCGGCGAACGCGATGAGCTGGCCGATATTGTCTCGCCATTCCCCGATCCCGGCGCTCTCGGTAAGCTGGGCGAGCGTGGGGCGGAATTTGTCGTAAACGAGCCAGTAGAAGAAGATATGGGTCAGGTATAACCCGTAAGAAATCCGCCCGAGATAGATCAGCGGCGCGGGCAGGAAACGCCGCGGCGTGCCGAGCAGGCTGACGAGCATGAGCGTGGCCCCCGCCAGCACCAGCGGCCACCCCGCCAGGCTCTGCAGCACGGTGGAGGTCGGCCAGTCTGCCTTGATCCCGCAGAAAATATAGGCGGCCAGCCACAGGCCGATCGCGAGCGCGAACAAGCCGGCCCGGATAGCGATGCGCCAATCAGGCCGCCGGCCGCGCAGGGCGAGCGCGAGCAGCATGCCGCCCGCGAAGAATTGGAACTGGACGAAGCTGTTGGTCCACTGGCCGCTGAACGCGCCGCCGGGCGGGAAGCCGCGGGCGTAATGGACGATGACGCCATAAGCGACGGCGAGGACAACAAGATTGACGCCGATCATGGTCCGGCGTCCGAGCATCGCGAGAAACGGTATGGCGATGTAGAATTGTTCCTCGACCGACAGGCTCCACATCGGGTTGACCGGATATTCAATCCAGCCGTTGAACGTGATGTACCAGTTGCCCGCAAAGAGCATGAAGCAAAGCCATTTAGCCGGTGAATCCGCCCCGGCGCCGGGCACGAAATGGTTCAGAAATACGAGGCCGAAGAAGATCAGGACGTAAAGCGGCCAGATCCGCAGGATGCGCCTGACATAGAAGGCTCGGGCATCGATGCGGCCCGTCAGATCCCGCTCGCGTTCCAGCAATTCCGTGATCAGGAACGCGCTAAGAAAGAAGAAGACGGGGACGCCATATACCCCGGTCATGGTGAAGGCATGGAACCAGGGATGGGCGCGCGAATCTATCGGGGCCAGATCGTTGCGATGCGTGATGAAGACGAACATGAAGGCGATGAATCGCAGCACGTCCAGCTCGGGCCGGTAATAGCGCGGTGAGGAAGCACAGCTTTCCGCGCGAACGTCATCCTGACGATACACGCGCGGCGACGCGGGTATGGCCTCGCCCTCGCGAAGCACGTTTTCTTGTAGTGTCACCCCCGAGCCCCTGTCTTATTTTTATTGGTGAAATCGCTATTTTAGATTTTCGATCAAGGCAAGCGTGGGCGGGATGGCATGCCGTCCGTCGCTCCTTTTTCGAGAGCGCGGCGTAGGAAATCGCGGATCAGCGCGGCGGTCGCGGCCGGCTGTTCTTCGGGAAAGAAATGGCCTCCCGCTACGGGTTGGCCCTCTACATTGGTGGCCCAGCGACGCCAAAGGCCGAGCGGGCCGCCTTCGTTTTCATACCAGGTCGCAAGCGCGCCGCGATCGCTCCACAGGGCCAGCAAGGGGCAGGCGATATGGCGGCCGGCGTCGCGGTCCGCGCGGTCTAGTTCGCGATCGGTGCTGGCGGCGGCGCGATATTCTTCGCAGATCGCATGGACGTGCGCGGGGTCGCGCAGCGCCGCGACATAGGCATCGCGCACCCAGGCCGGGAATGTCCCGGCCGCCGAGCCCCATTGGGTAAGCGCATTGTGGACGACCGCTTCGGGCGCGCCGAGGATGAGCTGCTCGGGAAGCGGTGCAGGCTGGGCGAGCAAGGAGAAGGGCCAGAAGGACAGAGCCAGCCGATCGTCGGCGCGATCCCACACGTCGAGCGTCGGGATGACATCGAGGACGACCGCAGCGGTGACGGTGCCGGGGTGGTCGAGCGCGGCGCGATAGGCGACGCGGCCGCCGCGGTCGTGGCCGGCGATGGCGAAGCGGGTGTGGCCCAATATCGCCATCGCCTCGACCAGCGCCGCCGCGAGCGCGCGTTTCGACATGGCGGCATGGTCCTCGCTTTGAGCGGGGCAGCCGCTGCGGCCATAACCCGGCAGATCGGCGGCGATCACGGTGAAGTCCCGCGCCAGGCGCGGCGCGACATCGCGCCACATCAGGCTGGTCTGCGGAAAGCCGTGCAGCAGGAGCAGCGGCGGGCCCGAGCCGCCGGAATGGCAGAAGATGCTGGCATGCGCGGTCGCGACGTCGCGGGTCGCGAATCCGTCGATTTCGGCCCGATCGGTCATGCCGGAGAAACGCGTCCGGCGGAGCGGGGGTTCAATAGCAAGGCGCGAGGCGTGCGCGACTCGGGCGGCCGCCGGGCGGGTTTTCGCGCGGCTTTCAGGCCGGGACTCCGGGCGGATTCGCGCCGCGCAAAAATTGGAAACGGTGCCATTGCCAAGGGAAGCGTTTACAGCGGCCGGACCCCTTGCAATCCGTTTCGGGCAGACCTTCACTCCTCTGGGGCAAAGGAGGATGGGGATGGCAAGCAAGACATCGGCACAAGCGGCATTCGCGGCGCATCATCGGCGGGACCGCGCGATGGTGGCGGGGATCGTGTTCGTGGTGTGGCTGGCGATCGTCACCGGCTTCAGCCTCGACATGGTCCGGCGCGCGCATGAGGGGAGCCTGCATTTTCCGCTGATCGTGCACCTGCATGTCGTCGCGTACAGCGCATGGCTGGTGCTGCTCGCCGTGCAGGTATGGCTGGTCCGGACGCGGCGCGTGGCGGTGCATCGGCGGTTGGGAATGGCGGCGCTGGTTGTGCTGCCGCTGATGCTGGTGCTCGGGCCGGCGACCGCGATCACGGAGATCGTCAACAACCCCTATATGCCCGACCGCTGGGTCGCCTGGCTGAGCGTGAATTTCGCCAACACGTTCGGCTCGGTCGTCCTGCTCTTCGCCGGCGTCCTGATGCGGCGCGATCCGGCCAGCCACAAAAGGCTGATGCTGATGGGCACGATCGCGGTGACCGAGCCCGGCTTCAGCCGGATCTGGCTGTCGGCGCTCGTGGATCGCCTGGGCGAGGGGTATCTGGCCTTCTATTTCGAGGCCTTCATCGGGACGTTGACGCTGGTGCTCGCAGTCGGCGCCTATGATCTCGCCACGCGCCGGCGGCTGCACCCGGCCTATGTCGGCGCGGCCCTGTGGATCTTCGCCAACGAGGCATTGGCGACCTGGCTCTATTATCAGCCCTGGTGGCTCAGCACCGTGAAGACGATGACCGGGCATGGCGGCTGAGCCGCCGGCCGGACCGACCAGTGCGGCATAAAACTTAGCCATTGACCTAAGTATTGAGCCACGATACTTAGCCATATGGCTATCCAATCATCCGCGGTCGACCTTGTGTTTCACGCGCTCGCGGACCCAACCCGGCGCGCCGTGGTGCAGCGTCTGGGCAAGGGCGAGGCGACGGTGAGCGAGCTGGCGGAGCCGTTCGACATGGCGCTGCCATCGTTCCTGAAGCATCTCGGCGTGCTCGAAAAGTCGCACCTGATCGTGTCGCGCAAGCGCGGGCGGGTGCGGACCTGCGTGCTCCAGCGCGACAGCCTGATGGCGGCGGAGCATTGGTTCACCGAGCAGCGGGCGATCTGGCAAAACCGATATGACAACCTTGACGGCCTGTTGGCGAAACTGAGCGGAGAATGAAATGAAAGCCGAGCTTCGATTTGATTTCCTGGTTACCAACGAGGGGAAGGCGCTGACCATTCACCGCGAATTCGCGGCCGGCCGCCAGCTGGTCTGGGATTGCCACACGAAGGCCGAATTGCTCGATCAATGGTTCGCGCCCAAGCCGCTCACCACCAAGACCAAGCATATGGACTTCCGCCCCGGGGGATATTGGCATTTCGCGATGGAGACGCCGGACGGCCAGAAGTACTGGAGCCGGTACGACTATCAGACGATCACGCCGATCGACGGCTATACCACGCTGGACGGGTTCACCGACGAAAGCGGCGCGATCAATCCGGACATGCCGCGCGCCAAGCTGGACGTCGCCTTTGTCGACCAGGGCGAGCGGACGCTGGTGACGACCGTCGTGAATTATGGCTCGGCGGAAGATTTGCAGAAGGTGATCGCGATGGGGATGAAGGAAGGCATGACCTCGACGCTGGAGCGGCTGGACGAGCTGCTCGAACGTTTGGGCTGAGCGCGGGCGCGCGCTGGGGCGGCGGTGCGAGGCCGGGGCGCGTAAGCTATCCGGCTTCCACCCCATGCACACACGCTCTAAGCGCCGCGGATGGCCCGTTTCCAATTCACGATTCACGCGACCGACGGCAAGGCGCGCACCGGCGAGATCGCCATGCGGCGCGGAACGATCTGCACGCCCGCCTTCATGCCGGTCGGCACAGCCGGCACGGTCAAGGCGATGCGCCCGACGGAGGTGCGCGCGACCGGCGCGGACATCATCCTGGGCAATACCTATCACCTGATGCTGCGGCCCGGTGCGGAGCGGGTGGCGAAGCTGGGCGGGTTGCATGGCTTTTCGGGCTGGGAGCGGCCGATCCTGACCGACAGCGGCGGCTACCAGGTGATGAGCCTTTCCGCGCTGACCAAGCGCAGCGAGGAGGGGGTGTCGTTCAAGAGCCATCTCGACGGATCGGCGCATATGTTGAGCCCCGAGCGGTCGATCGAGATCCAGCGGCTGCTGGATTCGGACATCATCATGGCGTTCGACGAACTCGTGCCGACGACATCCACGCGTGAGGTGCAGGCCGCAGCGATGGAGCGGTCGATGCGCTGGGCGAAGCGCAGCCGCGCGGCGTTCGACGCTGGCGGCGAGCATGCGGAGCGCGCGGCAATCTTCGGCATCCAGCAGGGCGCTCTCGACGAAGGGCTGCGCAAGGCTTCGGCGGACGCACTGCTGGAGATTGGCTTCGACGGCTATGCGGTCGGCGGGCTCGCGGTGGGCGAGGGGCAGGAGGCGATGTTCGGCTGCCTCGATTATGCGCCGGGCCAGTTGGACGAGGCCAAGCCACGTTACCTGATGGGGGTGGGCAAGCCCGACGATATCGTCGGCGCGGTCGAGCGCGGGATCGACATGTTCGATTGCGTGCTGCCGACGCGGTCGGGGCGCAACGGCCAGGCCTTCACCTGGGATGGGCCGGTCAATCTGCGGAATGCCAAATGGGCGGAGGATCTGGCGCCGCTTGATCCGGAGTCTCCCATTGCGGGATGGAGCATGGCCTATCTGCACCACCTGACCAAGGCGGGCGAGATGCTGGGGGCGATGCTGCTGACGCAGCATAATCTGTGGTTCTACCAGCAGGTCATGGCGGGGCTGCGCGCGGCGATCGCGGAGCAGGGGCTGAGCGCGTGGGCCAATGCCTTCAGGGCAAGGTATTCGAGCGGGCGGGCATAACCGTCATGCCGGACTTGTTCCGGCATCCACCGAGAGGTTGCGACCCAACCGCAGGGTGGACCCCGGAACAAGTCCGGGGTGACGGCGATGAGGTTTTAGTCCTTACCGGTCCTTGCAGGGGACGTAGTCGCGCTGCGTCGGGCCGGTATAGAGCTGGCGCGGGCGGCCGATCTTCTGTTCGGGGTCGGAGATCATCTCATTCCACTGCGCGACCCAGCCGACGGTGCGGGCGAGTGCGAACAGGACGGTGAACATCGTCGTCGGGAAGCCGATCGCCGACAGGATCACGCCCGAATAGAAGTCCACGTTCGGGTAGAGCTTCTTCGAGATGAAATATTCGTCCTTGAGCGCGATCTGCTCGAGCTCGCGCGCCACGTCGAAGATGGGGTCCTTGACGCCGAGCTTGTCGAGCACGTCGGCGGCGGTCTTCTGCATGACCTTCGCGCGCGGATCGAAATTCTTGTAAACGCGGTGGCCGAAGCCCATCAGGCGGAACGGATCGTCCTTGTTCTTCGCCCGCGCGATATATTCCGGGATGCGGTCGACCGTGCCGATCTCGCGCAGCATGTTGAGCGCAGCCTCGTTGGCGCCGCCATGCGCCGGGCCCCAGAGACAGGCGATGCCGGCCGCGATGCACGCGAACGGGTTGGCGCCCGACGAACCCGACAGACGCACCGTCGAGGTTGAGGCGTTCTGTTCATGGTCGGCGTGGAGGATGAAGATCTTGTCCATCGCATCGACGATGACGGGATCGGGCTCATATTCCTCGGCCGGTACCGAGAAGGTCATGCGCAGGAAATTGGCGGTGTAGGAGAGGTCGTTGCGCGGATAGACGAAGGGCTGGCCGACCGAATATTTGAAGGCCATCGCCGCGATCGTCGGCATCTTCGCGATCAGGCGGTGCATGGAGATCATGCGCTGCTTCGGATCGGTGATGTTGGTCGAATCCGGGTAGAAGGCCGAAAGCGCGCCGACCACGCCGCACATGATCGCCATCGGGTGCGCATCGCGGCGGAAGCCCGACAAGAAGCTGGCGATCTGCTCATGCACCATCGTGTGGCGCGTGATGGTGGTCGTGAATTCGTCGAGCTCGGGCTTGGTCGGCAGTTCGCCGTGGATCAGCAGATAGGCGACCTCGAGGAAGCTCGACTGCTCGGCGAGCTGATCGATCGGATAGCCGCGGTGGAGCAGGATGCCGGCGTCGCCGTCGATATAGGTGAGTCCGCTCTCGCAGCTCGCGGTCGAGGTGAAGCCCGGATCGTAGGTGAAGGCACCGGTCTGGCCGTAGAGCTTGCGGATGTCGATGACATCCGGGCCCGTGCTGCCCTTCAGCACCGGATAGTTGAAGTCCTTGCCACCGATGCTGATCGTGCTGTCGGCCATTCCACCTAACTCCATCAAATCACGCGATCTGGTCGGCCAGCCGCGCCAGGCTTTCCTCGCGACCGAGCAAAACCAGAACGTCGAAAATGCCCGGAGAAGTGGTCCGGCCGACCAAGGCGGCGCGCAACGGTTGCGCCACCTTGCCAAGGCCGAGCTGGGCTTGCTCCGCTACCTCGCGGATCGCGGATTCGAGCGCGGCTGCGCTCCAATCCCCGACGGCCGCGAGCGCGTCCCGGGCGCGCGCCAGAAGCTGGCGAGCGTCGCCCTCTAGCAGCTTCGCGGCGGCCTCGTCCACGTCCAACGGGCGGGTGCGAAACAAGAAGCTGGCACTATCCGCTAACTCGTTGATAGATTTCGCCCTTACTTTCAGAAAGGGCATGGCGCGACGCAACAATTCGCGGCCTGAATCGGGCCAGTCCGGACTGATAGCGTTACCGAGTTTGGCAGACACGAGCTCGGCCAGGCGCGCATCGTCGGCCTCGCGCAGATAATGACCGTTCAGATTCTCGAGCTTCTTGAAGTCGAAACGCGCGGGCGCGCGGCCGACCGCGTCGAGATCGAACCATTCGATCGCCTGTTCGCGGCTGATGATCTCCTCATCGCCATGGCCCCAGCCCAGGCGGAGGAGATAATTGTTCACCGCCTCCGGCAACATGCCCATCTCGTCGCGATAGGCATCGACGCCGAGCGCTCCGTGGCGCTTGGAGAGCTTGGCGCCATCGCTGCCGTGGATCAGCGGGATGTGCGCATAGGTGGGCTCGGGCCAGCCCATCGCGCGGATGATGCCCATCTGGCGGAAGGCGTTGTTGAGATGGTCGTCGCCGCGGATGATATGGGTCACGCCCATGTCGTGATCGTCGACCACGACCGCGAGCATATAGGTGGGCGTGCCGTCCGAGCGGAGCAGCACCATGTCGTCGAGCTCGGCATTGCGCACAGTGACCGCGCCCTGAACGCGATCGTGGATCGTGGTCTCGCCCTCGGTCTCGGCGCGCAGGCGCACGACGAAGGGCTGGCCTTCCTGTTCGGGGCCGGGGATGCGATCGCGCCAGCGGCCGTCATAGCGGAGCGGCTGCTTGTTGGCGCGCTGTTCGGCGCGCATCGCCTCCAGCTCCTCCGCGGTGGCGTAGCATTTGTAGGCGTGGCCGCTGTCGAGCAAAGCCTGCGCGACCTCGGCATGGCGCTTGGCGCGCTCGAACTGGTAGATGACATCGCCGTCCCAATCGAGGCCGAGCCAGGTCATACCGTCGAGAATCGCCTCGATCGCGGGCTGGGTTGAGCGCGCCCGATCCGTATCCTCGATGCGCAGCAGGAACTTGCCGCCCATATGCTTGGCATAGAGGTAGTTGAAGAGCGCGGTGCGGGCACCGCCGATATGAAGGAAGCCGGTGGGGGAGGGCGCGAACCGCGTCACGACCTCTCCGCCAGTGGCGGTGCTTGCGCCCAAAGCGCCTGTCTCCCAAGCTGTGCCGGCCATGATGGCCGCTGAAAAATGGTGAGCGCCCCTAGCATAGCGCTTTCGCCCCCACAAACGGGTGGGCGGAGGTTTTGGCTGCGCCTTCGCCACGGGCTGGCGCAGGTGGAGGCGTGGCTGGAGGCCGAGCGCGACCAATTGGCGCTGTGGGTTCCGGTTGCGCTTGGGACGGGAATCGCGGCCTGGTTCGGGTTGCCCGAGCCGCGTTTGTGGATCCTGTTCCTAACCGTTTCGCTGGGGCTCGGCGGACTGGCGCTCGCGGTCGGATATAAGGGACGGCTGGCGCGTGCCTGCGCGATCTTCCTGCTGGGCGCGGGGATCGGCTGCGGCCTCGCGTGGGAACGCGCGAGAGAGGTTGCTGCGCCGAAGCTTGCCCGGCCGATGATCGGCCAGGTTTCAGGGCGGATCATGGAGGTCGATCCGCTGCCCGCGCGCGGCAAGATCAGGCTGGTGGTGGCGCTCGATCCCGCGCCCGGGCTGCCGCCGCGGACGCGGATCAATATGGATCAGCAGGGCGCGCCTGCGGGGCTGCTGCCGGGCGCGCGGATCACGGCCAAGGTTCGGCTGGAGGCGCCGCCGCCGCCACCCTTGCCCGGCGCCTATGATTTTGCCGAGGTGGCATGGTTTCAGGGGGTCGGCGCGACCGGCAAGGCGATGGGGCCGGTCAGCGTGATCGCCCCCGCGCCGCCGGGCGGCGGCTTCATGCGATGGCTGGCGGGGCGGCAGCTCGCCTTGACCGACCATATCGAGCATCGGCTAGCCGGGAGCGAGGGCGGCGTCGCGGCGGCGTTCGTGACGGGCGACGTCGGCGCCATCAGCACCGATGACAATGAAGCCTTCCGCCGGTCGGGCCTCGCGCATCTGCTGTCGATCAGCGGACTGCACGTGACCGCGGTGGTCGCGGCGACGATGTTGCTGGTGTTGCGATTGCTCGCTCTGTCGCCATGGCTGGCGTTGCGCGCGAACCTGCTGCTGATCGCGGCGGCTGCGGGCGCGCTGGCGGGGATCGCCTATACCTTGCTCTCGGGCGCGCAGGTGCCGACGGTAAGGTCGTGCGTCGCAGCAGTGCTGGTGCTGGGCGGGATCGCGCTCGGGCGCGAGGCGATGACGCTCCGGATGGTGGCGGCGGGCGCGCTGATCGTGCTGCTGTTCCGGCCGGAGGCGCTGGTCGGCCCAAGCTTCCAGCTTAGCTTCGCGGCGGTGACCGCGATCATCGCATTTCACGAGCATCCCAAAGTGCGCGCATTGCTGCTCAAGCGCGACGAGGGGCTTGGGCGCAAGGCGCTGCGCGAACTGGCGGGATTGCTCGCGACCGGCCTGCTGGTCGAGGCGGCGCTGGCGCCGATCGCGATCTACCATTTTCACCGGGCGGGTTTCTACGGCGCGCTCGCAAATATCGTCGCCATCCCATTGACGACATTCGTGATCATGCCGCTCGAAGCGTTCGCATTATTGGCGGATACGATTGGGGCCGGCGCGCCCTTCTGGTGGCTGGCGGGGAAGGGGCTGACCTTCCTGTTGTGGATGGCGCGGACGGTTTCGGCATTGCCCGGGGCGGTGACGTCGTTGCCGTCCATGCCGTTGATGGCGTTCCTGCCGATGGTGGCGGGCGGATTGTGGATCGCACTATGGCGGACGCGGATGCGGCGGCTCGGCATGGTGCCTTTCGTGATCGGCATGGTCTGGGCGCTGCTGACGCCGCCGCCCGATCTGCTGGTCACGGGCGATGGCCAGCATCTGGCGGTGCGCACGTCCGATGGTGGGCTGCACCTGCTGCGGCCGAGGGCCAAGGACTATGTGCGCGAGCAATTCGCCGAAGGATCGGGCGTGCAGACCACCGCGCTCGATCTGGATGCGCTGCCGGGCGCGGTCTGCTCGCGCGATGTATGCGTGGCGACGCTGAGGCGTGGTGGACGCGACTGGCATCTGGTCGCGACGCGCACGCCCTACCGGCTGGATCTCAAGCAATTCCAGGAGGTGTGCGCGTGGGCGGACATTGCGATCAGCGACCGGTGGCTGCCGCGGACATGCACGCCGCGATGGCTGAAGCTGGACAGGACCGAGCTTGGCCAGACCGGGGGTGTGGCGATCAATCTGAGCAGCAGCGATGTGCGGACGGTAAATGGGGATGACCAGCATCCGTGGGTTGTCCGGAGGGTGCCGTTTCGGACGCGGCCGAACCGTTATTAGAAGAAGCGGGACTCCCGCTTTCGCCGGAGTGACGAGAGGAGGCGAACGTCCTTCGACTTCGCTCAGGACGAACGGAGGTTGGGCTGGCGGGCTACCCTCAAGCGCTGGTGGTTTCCGCACCCAGATAGGCATGGATCTGGGCAATGACGGCAGCCCCTTCGCCTACGGCCGCCGCCACGCGCTTGGTCGAGCCGCAGCGGACGTCGCCGGCGGCGAAGATGCCGTTGCGGCTGGTTTCGAGCGGCGCGCGATCCTGCTTGCCGGTGACGACGAAGCCCTTCGCGTCCAGATCGACGCAGCCGTCGAGCCAGTCGGTATTGGGATCGGCGCCGATGAACAGGAAGAGGTGGTTGAGATCGCAGTGGTGTTCGCTACCGGTGGAACGGCAGCGGAAGGTCACGCCCTGCAGGCCGTTGGCACGATCGCCGTCCAGCGCGACCACTTCCTTCCCGACGTGGAGCGCGACGTTGGGCAGCGCCTTGATCCGGTCGATCAGATATTTGGACATCGTCTCTTCGAGCGGGCGGCGCACGATCAGATTTATCTTCTCCACCTGTGGCGCGAGGAAGACGCAGGCCTGGCCCGCCGAATTGCCGCCGCCGACCAGCGCGATTTCTTCACCCGCACATAATTTGGCCTCGATCGGCGAGGCCCAGTAGGAGATGCCCGCGCCCTCCAGCTCCTCAAGCTTGGTGACGTCGGGGCGGCGGTAGCGCGCGCCCGAGGCGATCACGATCGTGCGCCCGCGCACGGTGACGCCGTTGCTGAGCGCGACGCGAAAACCGCCGGCGGAGGAATCGTCATCGCAGTGCAGTTTTTCGGCGGTGATCGGGATGGCGAGTTCGGCGCCGAACTTGGTCGCCTGGGTGAAGGCGCGCCCTGCCAGCGCCTGGCCGGAAATACCGGTCGGGAAGCCGAGATAATTCTCGATCCGCGCGGACGCGCCGGCCTGGCCGCCGAAGGCGCGCGTGTCGAGCACGAGCACCGAAAGGCCTTCGGAGGCACCATAGACAGCGGTGGCGAGCCCGGCCGGGCCCGCGCCGGTGACGATCACGTCATAGACCTTGTCCGGATCGAGCTCGGGCGTGATGCCGAGACAGGTCGCGGCCTCGGCATCGCTCGGCTGCTTGAGCACGGTGCCGTTCGGGCAGATCATGAGAGGAAGGTCGGCCGGCGAAACCGCCAGTTTGTCCAGCAGCTCGCGCCCTTCCTGCGTGCCCGCATCGACGATCGAATTGGGATAGCCGTTGCGCGTGAGGAAGCCCTGGAGGCGAACCAGGTCCGGATCGTCGGGACTGCCGACCAGCACCGATCCGACATTGTCGGCGTTGATCAGGCCAACCCGGCGCAGGATGAAGGCACGCATGATCAGCTCGCCCAGATCTGCCGATCCGATCAACAGCGCGCGCAGATGCGGCGCGTCGAAGGGCAAGGCGGTGCAGCCCTCCGCGCCCGCCTTGCCCTCGGCCAGCGTCGCCCGGCCGCCGAGCTGGCTGATCTCGCCCGAAATCTGGCCCGGATGATGGCTGACGATCTCCGATTCATGGCCAAGCCCGTCGCGGCGGACGACGTCGATCGAGCCCGCCAGCACGAGCCAGGAGGGGACATTGCGCTCGCCCAGCGCGAACATCGTCTCGCCTGCCTTGAAGTGGCGCGGCTCGCCCGCGGCGAAGCGGCGCGCGACATCGATCTGCGACGCGGTCAGCGTCGGGAACATCTGTTCCCGGCGACTGTCGAGATCGGGCTTGGGCGTGCTCATCCGTTAACCCGATGCGCCTTGAGGATCATGATCTTGGGTTTGAGCATCTGGCCCTTCAGCAGGCCTTCGCCGGCATCGGGATCGGTCGGCGAGAGCATGATCTTGCGGACCACGTCCATGCCGTCGATCACGTGGCCGAACACGGCGAAACCCTGATTGTCACCGGGTGCCCCGGGCTTGGCGTCGAGCCCGCTCATGTCGCCGACGATGATGAAGAAATCGCTGGTTGCGCTGCCGGGCGCATTGCGCGCCATCGAGAGCGCGCCGTCGGTATTGCTGAGGCCGGTCTTTGTGGTCGGTTCGTGCGGGATGGGTTTCAGCGTGCGCTTCGGGTCACCGCGCGTGCCCGCCTGGATCAGGCCGAAATCCTTCTGCACCGGATCGGCGCGGTAGAAGAAGGTGCCGTCATAGCGCTTCTGATCGACATAGCGCAGGAAGTTGGCAGCGGTGATGGGCGCGCGCTCGACCTCGATCGCGACGGTGATCGTGCCGAGGCTGGTCTCGATCGCGACCTTGACCGTGGCGGGGATATGCGCGGGCGGTGCGGCCGGCGCGGGCGCAGCTGGAGGCGCGGCGGCGGGTTCAGCGGTCTGCGCCATAAGCGGCGCGGCGATCAGGCACAGGGCCAAGGCGAATCGAGCGAACATCAAAGCAGCGTAGAGCCTGATCGCGTCGTACTGAACCGTCATTGCGTGCGGGAGTGGCGCAATCCAGTTTCGACCATCCCGCCTGGATTGCTCCTGACTACCCTCGCAATGACGAAGTGCGGAGCAGCTGCAGCGTGCGCTCGTCTTTGCGGCCGTCGAACCAGCGGTCGAGCGCGGCTTCGATGATCGGATCGGCCGGATCGGCCTCGGCGAACAAGGTGAGGGAGGAGCGGAATTTCATCGCATCGAGTGTGCCGAACACCTGGTCGGCATTGGTCTGTTCGAGCGTCTGCAGCGCCTTGAGGCATTCGTGGAGGCGACCGCCAAGAATCGGATGGGCGAGATAGGCGGCGGCCTCGTCGAGCGAAGCGATGCCGTAAAATTGCGACGTCGGGCTGTGGCCAAGCCCAGCGAGCTGGGGGAAGACGAACCAGATCCAGTGACTGCGCTTGCGCCCGGCCTTCAGCTCGTCGAGCGCCGTGTCGTAGCTATCTTCCTGGGCTTTCAGGAAGCGGTCGAGATCATAAGTGTCAGCCATCTTTCGGGAACGCGCGGCTCCAGTATCGCGATCCCCGAAGGCCGAAGCGCCACGGCAGATCGGCCGCCTTGGTGATGCCGATGCGCGGGCCGACCACGATTTCGGGCGCGTTGCCGGCGAAGAGCTGGAACGGCGGCCGGTCGAGCGGCGCGCCATTGAGGCCATGATCGACCCCCAGCGCCTGGGCGAGCTTGCCCGGGCCGCTGCACAGCGTGCGCGGATCGGCGAGGCCGCGGCGAGCGGTCATCCGATCCAGCCCATGAGTGGGTTCGAGCGCGCGGATCAGGACCGCGCTGCCGGGATGCGCGCCGCCGACGAAGTTGAGGCACCAATGGATGCCGTAAATCTTGTAGACATAGGCATGGCCGACCGGGCCGAACATCACGCGGTTACGTCCGCGCGGGCCGCCGAAAGCGTGGCTGGCGGGATCGTCAATATCGTAGGCTTCGGTTTCGGTAATGATCCCGCCGACGCCATCGACCAGCAACGTGGTGCCGATCAGGGCGCGCGCGAGCGGAACCACCGGTTGTGTCCAGAAATCGGAGGGAATCAGGCTGTCCACAGGCATCTTCACTGCCGGATCGGGAGAGAGAGGGCGAGGGGTCGCATAGCGATCGGACGGCGTAGAGCAGGAATCGATCAGACTGAACGGGCTTTCGCATTTGTCGCGCGCCCCGCGCGCCCCTACATCGCGACCTGACATTGGCTTTCGGGTGCATTTCCATGGCGGATTATGACGTAGACCTGTTCGTGATCGGCGCGGGATCGGGCGGCGTGCGCGGCTCGCGCATCGCGGCGGCATATGGCGCCAAGGTCGCGGTCGCAGAGGAGTATCGGGTCGGCGGCACCTGCGTCATCCGCGGCTGCGTGCCCAAGAAGCTGCTCGTCTACGGCGCGCATTTCGCCGAGGATCTGGCGGATGCGCGCCGCTTTGGCTGGAAGGTGCCGGAGTGCGAATTCGACTGGAAGACATTGCGCGACAATGTGCTCGGCGAGGTCTCGCGCATCTCCGGCATCTATGAGGAGACGCTCGGCAACAACAAGGTCGAGATCATCCACGAGCGCGCCACGGTGAGCGGGCCGCACGAGGTGACGCTGGCGAGCGGGCGCAAGGTCAGCGCCAAATATATCCTGATCGCGACCGGCGCGAAGCCCGCGATCCCGGATGTCCCGGGTGCCGAACTGGGCATCACCTCCAACGAAGTGTTCCATCTCGACGAAGCGCCCAAGCGGGCGGTGATCGTGGGCGCAGGCTATATCGCCAACGAATTCGCCGGCATCTTCCACGAATTCGGCGCGCACGTGACCCTGGTCAACCGCAGCGACGTCATCCTGCGCGGCTATGACGAGCAGATACGCGACCGCCTGCTCCAGATTTCGACCTCCAAGGGGATCGATTTCAAATTCCATGCCGCGATCGAGAAAGTCGTGAAGCAGGAGGACGGCTCGCTATGCCTCCACCTCAAGGGGCAGGACCCGATCTGCTGCGACATGCTGATGTGGGCCACCGGGCGAGTGCCGCTGACCGACGGACTCGGCCTTGAAAATGCGGGCGTGGAGCTGAACGGGAAAGGCGCGGTCAAGGTCGATGCGGACAACAAGTCGACCTGCGACAGCATCTATGCGGTGGGGGACGTGACCGACCGCATCCAGCTTACACCCGTGGCGATCCGCGAGGGGCAAGCCTTCGCCGACACGATCTTCGGCAACAAGCCGCATCGGGTCGATTATGACTTCGTGCCCTCTGCCGTGTTCAGCCATCCGCCGATGGCGGGGGTGGGCCTCACCGAGAGCCAGGCCAAGCTCAAATTTGGCCCGATCAAGGTCTTCACCTCGGACTTCCGGCCGATGAAGAATGTGCTGGCGGGGCGCGGCGAGCGCGCGCTCTACAAGATGATCGTCCATCCCGAGACCGATGTGGTGCTGGGCATCCACATGATCGGGCCTGAAGCGGCCGAAATCCTGCAGACAGCGGCGGTGGCGGTACGCGCGGGACTGACCAAGCAGGCGTTCGACGATACGGTCGCGCTGCACCCGACGATGGCGGAGGAATTGGTGTTGATGCGATAAGCCAAGGCCGCAGAAAATACGGTCATGCCGGCGAAGGCGCGCATCACCTCCCGCTGGCCGGCCTGTTGGGCGGACAGGAGATACGCCCCAGCTTTCGCTGTGGCCACGGGACGTTCCAAGCCCAAGCTTTTATCTTTTGGTCAGGTTTGGAAAACCGGTCTTTAACGGACGCAGGTTAGAAACCGGGCCATGCAGCGAATCGACTTCGAAACCAGTGCAGTAGCAACCTTGCGCAAGCGTGTGAGCGAGGTGGAGGAGATCAACGAGGATCTGATCGCCTTCGCCCGCGGACATGCGGGCGCGGTTTCGTCGATCCACGAAGCCGTGCTGGCGGCGATCGCGTGCGACACGGCGGCCGAGCTGGCGACGGTGATCACCTGCCGCTGGCCGATGCTGTTGCGGGTCGATGAAGTCGCCTTTGCCTGGAGCCAGGAGGGGCGCGCTTTTCGCGCGAACCGCGACGGCATGCACGAGGTCGAGCCGCGGCTGATCGAGCGGATGGCCGATTTCGCGCGGCCGGTCGAAATCCGCAATGTCGGGCGCGGGCATCCGCTGTTCGGTGCGGCGTGCGAAAGCATCGGCAGCGAGGCTCTGATCCGGCTCGACGGTTTTTCGGGCTGCGGCCTGATCGCGCTCGGCCAGAGCGAGGCGCCGGCGATAGAAGGCCGTCACGGCGCACGCCTGCTGCGCTTCCTGGGCCAGGCGGTTTCGCATATGCTGGAGCGGTGGCCCGCCCCCTGACCCTCGACGCGCACCCCGCCTTCGAACAGGCGGTCGCGTGGGAGAAACATTTGCGGGCGGACCGGCGACGGTCCGAGCATACGATCCGCGCCTATGGCGCGACCGCGCGCCGGCTGATCCATTTTCTGGGCGCACACCGCGCCGCCGCCATCACCGCGTCCGCGCTTGCCTCGGTTGAGACGGCCGAGTTGCGCGCCTTCCTCGCCGCGCGACGGACGGAGGGGCTCGCCAATGCATCGGCCGGGCGCGAACTGTCGGCGGTTCGGGGCTTCCTTGCTTTCGTCGCGAAGGACCAGGGCGTGGCGACGCCGCCGCGCCTGAAAGGGCCGCGTGTCAAGAAAGGCGTACCGCGCCCGGTCTCTCCGGCCGACGCGGTCGCGATCGCGGACGACGCCGAGGACGAAGGGCGCGAGCCCTGGATCGGGCTGCGCGACAAGGCGGTCCTGCTGCTTCTCTATGGCGCCGGGCTGCGTGTGGGCGAGGCGATGGCGCTGACCGGCGCGGTGCTGCCGCTCGGCGATACGCTGGTCGTGACCGGCAAGCGCGCCAAGACGCGGGTCGTGCCGCTGCTGCAGCCGGTGCGCGAGGCGATCCAGCTCTATCTCGACGCCAATCCGTGGGGCGTAAGCCGCGACCTGCCGATCTTTCGCGGTGCCAAGGGCGGGCCGTTATCGGCGGACATCATCCGCCGCGCCGTGCGCGCGGCGCGGGCGCGGCTGGGGCTGGGCGAGCGCACCACGCCGCATGCGCTGCGCCACAGTTTCGCGACGCATCTGCTGGGACGCGGCGCGGACCTGCGGTCGCTCCAGGAATTGCTCGGTCATGCCAGCCTGTCGTCGACCCAGGTCTATACGGGGGTCGATACCGCGCACCTGCTCGACGTCTACCGCAACGCGCATCCGCGTGCCTAAGCCTGGGGTTCGTGGCAGACGAACTCGATCAGACGCCCGTCGGGATCGCGTAAGTAGCCCGCATAATAGTTAGGATGGATATGCGGCGCGAGCGCCGGCGCGCGATCGAGCGTGTGGCCCTGTTCGCGACCGGCCGCATAGATTCGATCGACCGTTGCCCGGTCCGGGGCGCGGAAGGCGAAGTGGATATTCAGACCCGGATCGCCTTCGACCAGGAAGAGGTCGAGCGAGGCGCTGTCGCCAAAGCCCTTGGCGGGACCGTCTACCTTCAGGGTATAGCCGAGCGGCGCGAGTGCGTCGGTGTAGAATGCCAGGCTGGCGGCGAGCCGGCGGGTGTTGATTTCGAGATGGTCGATCACAAAAGGCTCCGTGGGGTGCGGGTGGAGCGAACATATCGGCAGGTAGGCGCCGATTTTCGGCGCATTCCCCTTTAATCCGCAGGGAATCGGCGGAGATTGCGGCTAAACGCGCATCATGAGCCGTTCTCTCGACATCTTCGACCGCAAGCTGCTGGAACAGGTTCAGCGCGATGCCGACCTGAGCGCAGACGTGCTGGGTGCGCAGATCGGCCTATCCGGATCGGCCGTGCTGCGCCGGCTCAAGCGCCTCAAGGCGAACGGCACGATCGCGGCCAATGTCGCCCTGGTCGACCCCGCGAGGGTCGGTCGGCCGACCCACTTCATCGTAGCGCTGGAGGTCGAGCGCGAGCGGCCCGAATTGATGAGCCGCCTGCGCCAATGGCTTGGTGGAGAAGATCAGGTCCAGCAGGTCTTCTACGTCACGGGTAGCGCCGATTTCATTCTGGTGATCACCGCGCCCGACGTGGAGTCCTATGACGCGCTGATGAACCGGCTGATGGCCGACAATCCCAACGTCCGCCGCTTCACCACCAACGTAGCATTGGGGGTGAGCAAGCGCGGGCTGTTCGTGCCGGTCGGCGCCGGCTGAGCCTTATTCCGGCAGGAAGTCCGGCACCGACAGGTAGCGTTCGCCAGTGTCGTAGTTGAAGCCCAGGATGCGTGCGCCGGGCGCTTCCTTGAGCTTCTGCGCGATCGCGGCGAGCGTGGCGCCGGACGAGATGCCGACCAGCAGACCTTCCTCGCGCGCAGAGCGGCGGGCATAGTCCTTGGCGTCGTTGGGATCGACCTGGATCGCGCCGTCGAGCACGCTGGTGTGGAGGTTGGCCGGGATGAAGCCCGCGCCGATTCCCTGGATAGCATGCGGGCCGGGCTGGCCGCCCGAAATGACCGGCGAAAGCGTCGGCTCGACCGCGAACACCTTCAGGTTCGGCCAGCTTTTCTTCAGCGTCTCGCCGACGCCGGTGATGTGGCCGCCGGTGCCGACGCCGGTGATGATCATATCGAGCGGTTTGTCGCCGAAATCGTTCAATATCTCCTGCGCGGTGGTGCGGGTGTGGACGTCGATGTTGGCGGGATTTTCGAATTGCTGCGGCATCCAGGCGTCGGGCGTCTCGGCGACGATTTCGAGCGCGCGTTCGATCGAGCCCTTCATGCCCTTCTCACGCGGGGTGAGGTCGAACCGCGCGCCATAAGCGAGCATCAGGCGGCGGCGTTCGAGCGACATGCTTTCCGGCATGACGAGGACGAGCTTGTAGCCCTTGACCGCCGCGACCATCGCCAGGCCGACGCCGGTATTGCCCGAGGTCGGCTCGACGATCGTGCCGCCGGGCTTGAGATCGCCCGATTTCTCCGCCGCCTCGATCATGGCGAGCGCGATGCGATCCTTGATCGACCCACCGGGATTGGCGCGTTCCGACTTGATCCACACTTCTTCCGTACCGAACAGGCGCTGGATACGGATGTGCGGCGTATTGCCGATCGTCTCGAGAACGGTGTTGGCCTTCATGCCGCAATCTCCTCGCCGGGAATGTCTTCAAGGGTGTTGGGTGGATCGAATGTACGCGCCTGCACAAGTTCGGGAAACAGCCGCGACCAGAGAATCGTGACGCCGATCGCGCCGAGGCCGCCCAGTACTACCGCGGGGACCGCGCCGATCAAGGCGGCGAGCAGGCCGCTTTCCGCTTCGCCCAGCTCGTTCGAGCCCGAGATGAAGAGCGTCGAGACCGCGCCCACGCGGCCGCGCATCTCGTTGGGCGTCCAGATCTGGATCAGCGACTGGCGGACATAGACCGACAGCATGTCGCACGCCCCCAGCACCGCGAGGCAGGCGAGCGAGAGCGGCATCCATTTGGAGAAGCCGAAGCCGACCGTGCAGGCGCCGAACAAGGCGACCGCTATCAACATCTTGATGCCGACATGGTGGCGGAGGGGCTTTACCGAGAAATAGAAAGCCATCGCCGCCGACCCGACCGCGGGCGCGGCGCGCAGATGGCCGAGGCCGGACGAACCGACCTGGAGGATGTCGCGCGCGTAGATGGGCAGCATCGCGGTCGCGCCGCCGAGCAGCACCGCGAACAGATCGAGGCTGATCGCACCGAGCACGATCCGGTTCCTGCGCACATAATGAAGCCCGTCGATCATCTGCCGCCAGGGGTTGGCCTTGCGGTCGAGTGACGTCTTCGGGATCGGGCGGATGAACATGAGCGAGCCCGCCCCGATCAGGAAGAGCAAGGCCGAGACGCTGTACGGCGCGCCATGCGAGGCGGCATAGAGGTAGCCGCCAAGGGCGGGGCCGGCGATCGCACCCGTCTGCCAGGCGATCGAGGAAGCCGCGATCGCGGTCGGCAGCACCTCGGGCGGGACGAGATTGGGCGCTAGCGCGCTGATCGCCGGATTAGCGAAGGCGCGGCAAATGCCGAGTATCACCGCCACCACATAGATGGCGGCCAGCGACGTGGTGCCATGCGCCGCCAGGTAAGCCAGCCAGACCGCGCACAGCCCTTCGATCAGCAGCATCGCCCGCCCGATCCAGCGCCGGTCGATCCGATCCGCCGTCCAGCCGGTGATGAGCGTAAGCGCGGCCAGCGGCAGGAATTGCGCGACGCCGACCATGCCGAGCCGGAACGCCGCTTCCTTAGCGTCCATGTGGAGCGGACCGCGCGCGATGTCGTAGACCTGCCACCCGATCACCACGACCATCGCATTCTGGGCGATCGTCGTGGAAAAGCGGGCCAGCCAGTAGAATCGGAAGTCGCGGAACGCGAAAGGGGAGGCCTTCTTCGCCATGCCGAAGGCTCTTGGCGTAGGCGAGCGCGGCCCGCAACCCCGAAAACCCTAGTTTTTGACTAGGAAATTTGTCCGGACGGGAGTTCCTGCCCTTCAGCCAAGGAAAGCGAGCATATCGGCGGTCAGGCGATCCTTTGCCGTGATGTTGAGGCCGTGCGGTTCGCCGTCATATTCGAGCAAGGTCGCCTGCGCGATGCCGCGGGCCGCAGCACGGGCGGAGAGGTCGATCGGGACGGTCTGGTCGGCGGTGCCGTGCACGATCAGTGTGGGCACGGTGAAGCTGGGCAGATCGGGGCGGAAATCGGTCTTCATGAAGGCGTCGATGCAGTCGAGGATCGCCTTGATACTGCCCTGCGCGGCCATGCGTTCGAAGCTGTGCAGCACGCCCTCGCTTACCGCGCTGGTGACATAGCCGAAACCGTAGAAATATTTGGCGAACTGATTGAAGAAGAGCGCGCGGTCCTTGCGGATCGGCGCCTTCATCTGCTCCTCGATCATCGCGGGTGGGGTGCCGTCGGGATTGGTCGCGTCCTGGAGCAGGTAGGGCACGACCGAGGCGATGAGGCCGGCGGCGCGCACGTTGCGCCCATTGTGGCGCGACATGTAGCGCGCAACCTCCCCGCCACCCATCGAGAAGCCGAAGATGGCGGCGTCGTGCGCGCCGGTCGCCTCGATCACCTGCGCCAGATCGTCGGACAAGGTGTCGTAATCATAACCGGTCCAGGGCTGGCCCGAACGGCCGAAGCCGCGCCGGTCATAGGCGATCACGCGATGGCCAGCCTCCGCCAGCGCCAGCGCCTGATCCTCCCAGCTGTCGGCGTTGAGCGGCCAGCCGTGAATCAGCACCACCGGGCGGCCCGAGCCCCAATCCTTGACGTAAAGATCGACCCCGTCGCGCGTCTTGATCATGGGCATGGTTGGTCTCCTTGGCAGGTGAGGATACGATCAGGCCGGTTCAGGCCGCGCCGACATCGCCGTGGCTGCCGGGCTGGGCAACGCTGGTCTCGTGCGCCGTCGGATTGCGAAGCGACGGGCGCAGGCGCGAGATGCTCAAGATGCCGGCGAGGACGGTGAAGGCGGCGGCGACGAGTGTCGGCCACAAGGTCGGTCCCAGGCCGATAGCGAGCAGGCTGGCGACGCCGGTCGCGCCCATAGTCTGCCCTACCAGCCGGGTAGTGGAGACGAGCCCGCCCGCGGAAGCCGCCCGCTCGCGCGGTGCCGAGCCCACGATCAGCCGCGCGTTGGGCGACAGGAACAGGCCGAACCCTGCGCCGCATAGCGCCATCCGCCAGGCTACATCGAAGTAAGCGGGATCGGCGGGCAGGAAGGCGAGCAGCAGCGCGGCCGCGGTGGCGATTGTCATCCCCACCCCGCCCAGCAGGCCGGCGGGATAGCGATCCGACAGGCTGCCGGCGATCGGCGCCACGACCATGGTGGTGAGCGGCCAGGGCGCGATCATCGCCCCGACCTCGCTCGGCGCGAAGCCGTAGGCGTGCTGGAGGCGGAAGGGCAGCGACAGCGTGATGAGCTGTGAGGCAAAGAAGGCGATGAAGGCGCCCGCGATCGAAAGCCGCAACACCGGCCGCGCGAGCAGATCGACCGGCAGGATCGGGAACGGCTCCTTGCGTTCGTGCAGTACGAGCACGACGCCGAACAGCACGCCGATCACCACGATTGCGCCGCTCACAACCGGCGAATTGCCGTGGAGCAATGCTTCCAACCCGGCGATGACGAGGCCGAAGGTCGCCATATTGAGCATCGCGCCGGCCAGATTGTAGCTTCCGGGCCTAGGCGGCACGTCGGGCAAGGCCCAGCGGCCAAGCGCGAGCGAGAGCACGGCGAAAGGCGCCGCGGTCGCGAACACCCATGGCCAGGGCGCGATCGCGAGGATCAAGCCACCCGCGGTCGGCGCGAGCGCGGCCGAGACCGAGCCCATGATATTGTTGAGCCCGAGCCCCCGTCCGAGATGCTGGGGTGGATAAACCCGCCGGATCATCGCCGCCATCACCGACAAGGCCGCCGCGCCGCCGGCGGCCTGCAAGGCGCGTACGACCAGCAGGAAACCGAGGCTATGCGCGAAGAAGCACAATATGGTTGCGATCGTGAAGACGAGCTGACCGCTCTGATAAAGGCGCTTCAGCCCGATCCGGTCGCCGAGTGCCGAGAAAGGCAGCAGCGCCATCACCAACACGAGCTGATAGACCGTCACCACCAGCACTGCCGACGAACCGTCGACATGGAGGTCCCGCGCGATCGTGGGCAGGGCGACGGCGGCGATCGCGCCATCGATGATGGTGAGCATCGTGCCCAGGCTGATCGCCGCTACCGCGAAATAGAGCCGCTTGCCCTCAAGGCCGATGTTGGCCGCAGCATCGATGGATTTTCGTCGTGCCAAGATTTCCTCGGGACCGTTCGGCTGGACATGGGCGCGGTTAGAGCTAAAGCCGCCCGCGTCAAAGGAGGTTTCAATGGGTTATCGTGTGGTCGTCGCAGGCGCGACCGGCAATGTCGGTCGCGAAATGCTCAACATCCTGGCGGAGCGGGAGTTTCCCGCGGACGAGATTGCCGTGCTGGCATCGTCGCGCTCGGCTGGGGACATTATCGATTTCGGCGAAACCGGCACGAAACTCACCGTCAAGAATATCGAGCATTTCGACTGGAAGGGCTGGGATATCGCGCTGTTCGCGATCGGATCCGAGGCCACCAAGAAATATGCGCCGATCGCGGCGGCCGCCGGCTGCACCGTGATCGACAACAGCTCGCTCTATCGGATGGATCCGGATGTTCCGCTGATCGTGCCGGAGGTCAATCCCGAGGCGATCGACGGCTATTTGAAGAAGAACATCATCGCCAACCCGAACTGCTCGACCGCGCAGATGGTCGTGGCGCTGAAGCCCTTGCACGATGCCGCGAAGATCAAGCGGGTCGTGGTCGCGACCTATCAGTCCGTGTCCGGCGCGGGCAAGGCGGGGATGGACGAGCTGTTCGAGCAGAGCCGCAACATCTTCGTCGGCGACCCGGCCGAACCCAAGAAGTTCACCAAGCAGATCGCGTTCAACGTGATCCCGCACATCGACAGCTTTCTCGACGACGGTTCGACCAAGGAAGAGTGGAAGATGGTGGTCGAGACCAAGAAGATCCTCGATCCCAAGATCAAGGTGACCGCGACCTGCGTGCGCGTGCCCGTGTTCGTCGGCCATTCGGAAGCGATCAACATCGAGTTCGAGGACGAAATTTCGGCGGCCAAGGCCAAGTCGATCCTGCGCGAGGCGCCCGGCGTGATGCTGGTCGATAAGCATGAGGATGGCGGCTATGTCACTCCGATCGAGTGTGTCGGCGAATATGCGACCTATGTCAGCCGCGTGCGCGAGGATTCGACGATCGACAACGGGCTCAGCCTGTGGTGCGTCAGCGACAACCTCCGCAAGGGCGCGGCGCTGAACGCGGTGCAGATCGCCGAGCTGCTTGGTCGACGCCACCTCAAGAAGGCGGCGTAAGCCATTGAACTATCTGCGCAGCTGGGGCGCTTTGCCGGCGCCCCAGCTGCGTATGATCATCGCGCTGGCGATCGCCGTCGCGCTGGCCAATGTGCGCCAGCCTTATCCCGACATCGCGCCGCTCCAGCACATCCCGACAGTCCTGCTGATCCTGGCGGCGCCGATCCTGCTTCGCCGCTGGCCGCTGTCCGACGCATCGGTCGGCTGCGTGCTGGCCTTCTTCCTGCTGCACACGCTGGCGGGCCGCTATACCTATTCGAACGTGCCCTATGAGGCTTGGGGCCGTGCGCTGGCCGGCGTCTCGATCGACCGGACGTTCGGGCTGGTTCGCAACGATTTCGACCGGCTGGTGCATCTGAGCTTCGGGCTGTTCGCGATCCCGCCCTTCGCGGAAACGGCGCGTCGCTATGGCGGAATGGGGCGCAGGGCGGCGCTTTTGAGCGCCTTCCTGTTCATCGGCGCGGTGAGCGCGCTTTACGAGATATTCGAATGGCTGCTGACCATCGTCCTCGCGCCTGGAATGGCCGACGAATATAACGGGCAGCAGGGCGACATGTGGGACAGCCAGAAGGATATGGCGATCGCCATGGTCGGCGGCGCGCTGACTTCTATCCTGTTGCTATCCCGCCACCGCCGGGTTTCGCGACTGTAGCTGTTATACCCTGAAAGGGTTGTCGGAGCCTGCCCCGCGCGCCCATCGACAAAGCGGCGGTTGGGCGTCATGTGACGATCGTGGAGCCGATCGACATCAAGATCATCGACGATCCGCAGATGTCGGACATCGCGCGGCTGGAGGCGAATATCGACGGCTTCAACGCCGCCGCGACCGGCATCGATGATGCACGGCTTCTATCGATCATGCTCAAGCGGCCCGATGGCGAGCTTTATGCCGGGCTTCATGGCCATAGCTGGGGAGCGACCTGCCAGATCAAGCTGCTGTGGGTCGCCGAGGAGGAGCGCGGGCGGGGGCTTGGCGCCGCGCTGCTGAAAGCGGCTGAAGACGAGGCCCGGCTGCGCGGCTGCAAGCAGATCATGCTAGCGACGCATGATTTCCAGGCGCCTGATTTTTACTCGAAACATGGTTTCGAGGAGGTCGCTCGACTGATCGACAATCCGATCGGCTATGCCGACATCCTGATGGTCAAGCGGCTGTTGCCGGAATCGAATTAGAGCGCCTGCGCCGCCGCCCAGCCGCTGGACCAGGCCCATTGAAAATTATAGCCGCCGAGCCATCCGGTGACGTCGACCGCTTCACCGATCGCGTAAAGGCCCGGGACCTTGCGCGCCTCCATCGTCTTGGAGGAAAGGGCGTCGGTCGAGATGCCGCCGATCGTGACTTCCGCCTTGGCGAAGCCTTCGGTGCCGTTCGGGCGGAATATCCAGTCCGCGAGACGCTCCTCCACCTCTGCCAGAACCGCATCGCGTTTCTCATCGAGCGCGCCGGGAAGCGCGATCCGTTCCGCAAGCGCCTCAGCCAGCCGGTCAGGAAGGAGGTCGCCCAGCACGGAGCGCAAGGTGGCGCGGGGGCGGGCACGCTTGGCGGCGACGAGCCAGCCTTGTCTGCCCGGCAAAAAGTCGATCCCGATCGGCTCCCCATGCCGCCAGTAAGAGGAGATTTGGAGGATGGCGGGGCCGGACAGGCCACGATGCGTGAACAAGGCGGCCTCGGCGAAGGACGCGCCGCCCGCACGCGCCACCACCGGCGCGGCAACGCCCGCGAGCGAGCGGAACAGGGCTTCGTCACCCGGCAGCGTGAGCGGCACGAGCGCAGGGCGGGGCTCGACCACCTTGAGCCCGAATTTGCGGGCGAGATCATAAGCGAAACCGGTCGCGCCGAGCTTGGGGATGGAGGGCCCGCCGGTCGCGATCACCAGAGCTGGCGCGCTCGCGGCGCGCGCGCCATAGTCAACGCGATACAGGCCATCGGCATGCACGATGTCGCGGATCGCATCGCCCAGATGCAAGGTCACGCTGCCCACAGCGCATTCATCGAGCAGCATCTGCACGATCTGACGGGCCGAGCCGTCGCAAAAGAGCTGTCCGAGTGTCTTTTCATGCCAGGCGATGCCGTGGCGATCGACCAGCGCGATGAAGTCGGCGGCGGAGTAACGGCTCAGCGCGGAGCGGGCGAAATGGGCGTTGGCACTAAGATAGCGGTCAGGCGCGACATGAAGATTGGTGAAATTGCAGCGGCCGCCGCCTGAAATCAGGATCTTGCGGCCGGCTTCTGGCGCGTGGTCGATCACGAGCACCTTGCGCCCGCGCTGCCCTGAGACCGCTGCGCACATCAGCCCGGCGCCGCCGGCGCCGAGGATGATTGCGTCATGGGAGGGCGGAGAAGCCATGGCGCCCGCCGTGGCACGGCGCGGCGCGACTTGCCAGCGCCTCCGCGCAGTGCCAACGCGAGGGCCATGGCCAGGAACCTGACCGGCGGCTGCCAGTGCCGACGCATCCGATATCGGGTGACGATCGACAATGACGATGCCTATCTCTGCCACTGCAAGATGTGCCGGCACGCGACCGGCGGCGCCTCGATCGCCTTCGTCAGCGTCAAGCTCGACCAGCTGGTGTGGGAAACCGAGCCGGATTGGTATCGCTCCTCTCCGATCGCGGAGCGGCCGTTCTGCCGGACCTGCGGCACACCGCTCGGTTTCCGTTTCGTCGAGGGCGCGACCAATATGGACATCACGCTCGGCTCGTTCGATGAGCCCAGCGATTTTCGCCCGGTGCACAATTATGCGATCGAGAGCCTGCTGCCCAACTGGCAGCATACCGCGCATCTGCCGAGCCTGCGCTCGGATCAGAATTCCAATGTCACCGATCGCTGGATGAAGGCTGTTGGCAAGCTCCCCGACTGATTTCCCCGTCACCTATTTCCAGAGCCACGACGGACTCGACCTGGCCTATCGCGAGATGGGGGAGGGGAGGCCGGTCGTCCTGATCCACGGCCTGTTCTCGAACGGCTGGGTGAACTGGATCCGCTACGGCCATGCGCAGTTGCTGGCGGACGCGGGCTATCGCGTGATCATGCCCGACCTGCGCGGCCACGGCATGAGCGCGGCGCCGCACGATGCAGGCCACTATCCGCCCGACGTGCTTGCGGAGGATGGCGAGACGCTGATCCGCCATCTTGGCCTTACGGACTACGACCTCGGCGGTTATTCCCTGGGCGGACGGACGGTGTTGCGGATGCTGGTGCGCGGCGCTGCTCCGCGCAGGGCGATCCTGTCCGGCATGGGGCTGGAAGGGATATTGGACCCGAACAAGCGCCGCGATTTTTTCCGGCACGTGCTGCTCGGTCTCGGCAGGCATACTCGGGGATCGGGCGCATGGATGGCGGAAGCCTTCCTCAAGACGACGGGCGGGGATGCGCTCGCCATGCTGCCCCTGCTCGACACGTTCGTCGCGACCTCGCGCACCGAGATCGAGTCGATCGCCTTTCCGACGCTGATCCTGTCGGGCGTGGAGGATCAGGACAATGGATCGTCGGCCGAACTGGCGGCCTTGCTGCCGCATGGCGCGCTGATCGAGATTGCCGGAAATCATATGACCGCGGTGCTGCAGCCGGCGTTGGGCCGTGCGATCCTTGAGTTTCTGTCTCAAGATTAGTGGTTAACAAGCCGGCTACGCTCTTGACCTGAGCCTATATCCGCGCTCTCCTCCCGACCGCAAACTCATTTGGGGGAGTTTGTGTGGCCATGATTTACATTTCGACTTCAAGCCGAAAATCCAGTTCCTCGCACGATCGTGACGAGGATTTAACGACTCGTCGTTTACGGGGCCTCATGGTCTTTAAGACGATCATCCGCGCCTCCACCGACGTCATGCGCGCCGAATTGTCGCAGCGATAGGCTGCCCCGGCGCCGCAGATGATTCTGGTCGCGATCCTTTGCACCCCGTTCCTGATCAGCGGGCTGTTCGCGGGTGCGCTGCTCGCCATCTGGCGACGGCGGCGCGAAGCGAAGCATGCCATGAGCTGGGGCGCGGCCTTCGCGGCGATCATGGTCGGGTGGCTGTCGGTGCTGGGAACGACGTTCGTGCTCGGCGCCGCGCCCTTGCCGGGGGCGACGCCCAGCCTGTGCTGGCTGGCGGCGGCACTGCTGCTGGTGCATGGCCTGCGCCAGCGCGGCGGGCGCCCGGATCGGGCCGCGGCATTGGGCGCGATCTGGACCGGAATCGCACTGTCGATCAGCCTTCTGACCGACCTGGCGCCGGTCCTGCGCAACGAAATCCCCGCGACGATCGCATTGCTCAACGGGATCGGGTTGGTGCTCGCGGCGGTTGCGGTCGGTCCGCGCCGCACGCGCAAGCATCGCGGGTTCGACTGGTATGCGACCGCTTTGCTGGTGACGTTCGCGGCAGCCAATCTCGTTCTGGTCGGTGGACTGGTGTTCATCGAACATGAAACGAACCAGGCGATCGCCTTCATCGCGCTGGGATCTTCGGCCGCTTATGTCGGGCTGGGCCTGGTCACCGTCTTGTTGCTCAACCAGGATTTCGGCATCGTGCTGGAACGGCTGGCGCGAACAGACCCGTTGACCGGGGTCTGGAACCGGCGCGGCTTCGACGAGGCGGCGCCGCACATGCTCGCCAGGCTGAGGCTGGAAGGGCGCGACCGCGCAGTGGTGGCGATCGCCGACATCGACAGCTTCAAGGCGATCAACGATTGCTACGGCCATACGACGGGCGACCAGGTGCTCGTCCAGTTCGCGAAATTGCTGGGCACGGCGATCCGGCCCGGCGACATCCTCGCGCGGCTGGGCGGCGAAGAGTTTGTGCTGCTGGCGATCGGGGTCGACGCGCTCGAAATGTACCAGCGCGTCGAACATGTGCGCGGGCTGGTGGCATTGCCGAACGAGGATGGCGTCGCCTTGCCCTCGATCACGGCAAGCTTCGGGGTGGCGCAGCTCAATGGCGAGACGCTTTCGCTCCGGGACGCGATGGAGCGGGCCGATCGCTCGCTCTACCAGGCCAAGCGCGAGGGGCGGAACCGCACCGTCATCGATCATTGGCCGCCGGCAATGGCCGGCGAAGCCCAGGATACGCCGGCGGGATGAGTCTTTGTGGTGCGCTTCGGCATCCACCGAAGCTTGCGGCACCGGCCCGCACCCGACCCCCCCCAAGCATAATCCCGATGGGAGGCCGGGTGGGGGTGCGGGCCGGTGCGGCTCTAGCAAAATTACCTGAACGGCGGTTCGTTGAAGGCCCTGAGTTTGCGGCTGTGCAGTTCGTTGCCCGCCAGCTTCAGTTCGTCGATCGCGGCGATGCCGATGCGCAGATGCTCGGCGATCGCGCGTTCGTAGAAGCGGTTGGCCTGACCGGGCAGCTTGATCTCGCCGTGGATCGGCTTGTCCGAAACGCACAGCAAGGTGCCGTACGGTACGCGGAAGCGGAAGCCCTGGGCAGCCAATGTCGCCGATTCCATGTCGATCGCGACCGCGCGGCTCTGGCTGAAGCGCAAAGCCGAGCTGGTGTAGCGCAGCTCCCAATTACGGTCGTCGGTGGTGACTACCGTGCCGGTGCGTAGGCGCGCCTTCAGCTGCTCGCGGCTCTCGCCCGAGACCTTCTCGGCCGCACGATCGAGCGCCAGCTGCACTTCGGCGATGGCCGGCACCGGGATTTCCGGGGGCAGCACATCGTCGAGGACATGGTCGTCGCGCAGGTAGGCATGCGCGAGGACATAGTCACCGATCCGCTGGCTCGGCCTGAGGCCGCCGCAATGGCCGATCATCAGCCAGGCCTCCGGCCGCGTGACCGCGAGGTGATCGGTGATCGTCTTGGCGTTGGACGGGCCGACGCCGATATTGACCAATGTGATGCCCGAACGATCGGGCGCGACCAGATGGTAGGCCGGCATCTGGTGCCGCCGCCAGGCGCTGTCCGCGACCGCGCGCATCGGATCGGTGTCGCCGGGCCTGATCTCGAGCCCGCCCGCGCCGCTGAGCATCGTATAGCCCTTGCCCGCGTTCAGTTCCTGGCAGGCCCAGGTCACGAACTCGTCGACATAGCGATGGTAGTTGGTGAACAGCACGTACTTCTGGACATGCGCGGGCGGCGTGCCGGTATAGTGGCGTAGCCGCGCGAGGCTGAAGTCGGTGCGGCCCGCCTCGAACAAGGCGAGCGGGCGCGGGCCGATGCCGGTGACGGCGAGGCCGTCGGCAATCTCGTCGCCGATATGCGCGAGCTCGGTCGCGGGGAAGATGCGCGCCAGCTCGACCGCCGCGGCGCCGGTCAGGTCGATCTCGGCATCGAGCACGTAAGGGTAGGCGATCTCTTCATTGCTGCGGCCGATGCTGACCTCGGCGCCATAATCCGCGACCAGATAATCGAGCTGTTCGGCAAGATAGTCGCGGAACAAAGCCGGCTGGGTCACGCTGACCGCATAATCGCCCGGGACGTGCAGCCGGCCGAAAGCGCGGCCCGGCGCGGTCGCTGCGGGCGAGCCGTCATAGCGGACGCGAATCTCCGGATAGCAGAACGCGCCCGCGGCGCGCGCGGCGGGATCGGGGCGTTCCCCGCTCGCGATGTAGCGCGACAACGCACCGCGCAGCGCGGTTACCGATTCCCGATACAGCGCCTCGAGCGCATCGACATGGGCCAGACTCTGCTGAGAGGGCATCAGAGCTCCGCCAGCATGTAATCGGCCGAGCTGACCTTGAATTCGCCCGGCGCCTCGACAAACAGTTTCTCGACCTTGCCGTCATTGACGACCATCGCGAACCGCTTGCCGCGGGTGCCCATGCCGAAGGCGCTGCCGTCGAAATCGAGGCCGAGCGCCTTCACGAAATCGCCATTGCCGTCGGCGAGCAAGGTGACCTTGCCATCCGCGCCAGCGCTCTTGGCCCATGCGCCCATCACGAAAGCGTCGTTGACCGCGGTGCCGACGATCTCGTCGATCCCCTTGGCCTTGAGCGCGTCGGCTTTCTCGATGAAGCCCGGCAGATGCTTGGCTGAGCAGGTCGGCGTGAAGGCGCCCGGGACCGAGAAGAGCGCGATGCGCCGCCCCGCGAAATAGTTTCCGGTCTCGACTTTTTCCGGTCCTTCAGCGGTCATCTTGACCAGGGTGGCGGCTGGCAGGGAGTCGCCGATCGCGATCGTCATTATCTTTCTCCTTTGTTCAGCCCTAACATCACAGGATGGAACCCGGAAGGGGTGCGGAACGGTTGGCTTGACCGTGACCGATCCCTATAACAGCACGATGGCAACGGGTGATTTCGCCTCGCTCGCCGGCGAGTTGTTGCTGGCGCTTCCCGGGATCGGCGATCCGCGCTTCGAGCAGGCGGTGATCGCGATGGTCCTGCATCAGCCCGATGGCGCGATGGGCGTCGGAATCGGGCGGACGGTGCCCGGCATCACGCTTCATGCCTTGCTCAAGCAGCTCAATATCGCGCCCGGCGTCGCGCCGGACGCGCCGATCCATCAGGGTGGCCCGGTCGAGACGCAACGCGGCTTCGTGCTTCATTCGCCCGACTGGCGCGGCGAAGATACGTTGCCCGTATCCGACACGATCTCGCTAACCACCACGCTCGACGTGCTGCGGGCGATCACAAAGGGAGAGGGGCCGGACCGGTGGCTGGTAGCGTTGGGCTATGCCGGTTGGGGCGAGGAGCAGCTCGATGAAGAAATGCGCCGCCACGGCTGGCTCTCGGTCGGCGCGAGCGAGGAGCTGATCTTCGAGACGCCGATCAAGGATCGCTGGCCCCGCGCCTTCGCCACTGCGGGCGTGGATGTGCGGCTGCTCGCGCCGACCAGCGGACATGCCTGAGCCGGTTGAACGGCCGGCCGCGCCGAACGTGTCCCCTCCAAAGCATTGACACGGCCCCCCCTCTAGCGAGGGCGGGAAGGATTTTTTACCGTCTGCGCGTCCGGACCGGCTTGCTTTCGGCCGTGAAAACCAGTTTTGTATGATAAAAAGAGGATGTCACCCGCTTTAGGGATGCCGGCCGCACTGGCCCGCTGATCCTGATCGGCAATTTCCAGGAGTTCCAATGACTGAAGTCTCGCGCCGTAGCCTGCTGGCGTCCGGTCTAGCGGTCGGCACGCCGCTGCTTTCGCTGCCGGTCGATGCCCTCGCCGCGCAGCCGCCCGGTGAAAAAGGCGGCCAGCCCGCACTGGCGGCCGCCGCGATCGCGCCGCGCGAGCAATTGCTGTTCGACTTCGGCTGGCGCTTCGCGCTCGGGCACGCGAGCGATCCGAGGCATGATTTCGGCTTCGGCATGGGGCAGAGCGATTTTTCCAAGACTGGCGATTTCAAGGTCGCCAAGTCGGAATTCGACGATAGCGGCTGGCGCTTGCTGGACCTGCCGCACGACTGGGGCGTCGAGCTGCCATTCGTGAACGACGACCAGGGGCAGGGCGACGCCAATTCGCGCTCGCACGGCTTCAAGCCGCTCGGCCGCCGGTTCCCTGAAACGAGCGTCGGCTGGTATCGGCGGACATTCGACATTCCGGAAAGCGACAAGGGCCGGCGGATCTGGATCGAGTTCGACGGCGCGCTGCGGGATGTGATCGTATGGGTGAACGGGTGTTTCGTCGGGCGCCACGACGATGGTTATTCGTCCTTCCGCTTCGACCTCAGCGATGTGCTCAAATATGGCGGGGCCAATCATGTCGTGGTGCGCGTGGATGCGAGCTTCGGCGACGGCTGGTTCTATGAAGGCGCGGGCATTTATCGTCACGTCTGGCTGACCAAGATGGATCCTGTCCATCTCGGCAAATGGGACAGCGTCGTTCGCACGACGGTTGAGCAAGGGGCAGCCACGCTGGATCTCGCCACGATCGTTGAAAATGACGGCGAGCATCCAGCCAATGTGACGGTCGACTGGACCATCCTCGATCCCGCCGGCCGCACCGTAGCGCGCGCGACCTCCGCGCCGGTGACGATCAATCCTGCCGGATCGGCCGAGTGCAGAACCTCCGCCCGCGTGACGGCCCCGGAGGTGTGGTCGGTTGAGGCGCCCAATCTCTACACCGCGATCGTCAAGGTCGCGGGCGACGGCGCGGTGCGCGACGGCGAACGCGTCACCTTCGGCATCCGCACGCTGCGCTACGATGTCGACAAGGGCTTTTTCCTGAACGGCGTGCCGACCAAGATCCAGGGTACGTGCAACCATCACGACCACGCCGGCGTGGGCGCGGCCCTGCCCGACGCGCTCCAGCGTTTCCGGCTGACCGTGCTGCAGGGGATGGGCTGCAATGCGGTGCGCACTTCGCACAATCAGCCGACGCCCGAATGGGTCGAGAGCTGCGACCGCATGGGCGTGATGATGATGTGCGAGACGCGCCAGATGAGCTCGAGCGAAGAGGGGCTCCGCCAGCTTGAACTGATGGTGAAGCGCTTCCGCAACTCACCCTCGATCATCATGTGGTCGATCGGCAACGAGGAGTGGCAACTACAGAAAGGCGAGTTGGTCCCGCAGGGCGCGCGCATCGCGCGCACCATGCAGGAGCTCTGCCACCGGCTCGATCCCACGCGCGTCGTCAGCGCGGCGGTCAACGGCGATAACGAACAGGGCGTGTCCGATCCGCTCGATGTCATCGGCTTCAACTACAACGTTCCGCAAAATCCCGAGGCATTCCACAAGAAGCATCCGACGCGCCCGATCTTCGGATCGGAGACATCGAGCGCGATCGCCACGCGGGGCGAATATGCCAACGATCCGGCGCGCAACGTCGTCAGCAGCTATGACGGGGTCGTGCCCTGGGGCCAGACGCCCGAGCAATGGTGGAAATTCTACGGCAGCCGCGAATGGGCGACCGGCGGCTTCGCCTGGACCGGTTTCGATTATCGCGGTGAACCGACGCCTTACGGTTGGCCGTCGATCAATTCGCAGTTCGGGATCGTCGACATGTGCGGCTTCCCGAAGGATTATTATTATTACTACAAGGCGTGGTGGGGGAAGGCGCCGAGCCTGCACCTCTTCCCTCATTGGGACTGGCCGGATCGCGTCGGCGAGGAGATCCCCGTCTGGGTCTATTCGAATCTGGACGAGGTCGAGCTGAGCGTGAACGGCCGCAGCCTGGGCTGGCAGAAGGTGCCGGCGCTGGGACATGTCGAATGGAAGGCGCGGTACGAGCCCGGAGCGATCGTGGCGCGCGGTCGCAAGAACGGGCGGATCGTGCTGACCGAACGGCGCGAGACGACCGGCCCGGCGCGGTCGATCCGGCTGAGCGCGGACCGGCGCCTGCTCGACGCCGACGGCCAGGACGTGGCGCTGCTCAAGGTTGAGGTGCTCGACGCTAAGGGAAGGCCGATCCCGCGCGCGGACAACCGCCTTGCCTTCCACATTACGGGCCCGGGCAAGATCATCGGTGTCGGCAATGGCGACCCGAACAGCCACGAAAGCGACAAGGAGCCGCGCCGGTCGCTGTTCAACGGCCTCGCCCAGGTGATCGTCCAGGCTGATCGCCGGCCCGGCCGGATACTGGTCGAGGCGGTCGCTGAGGCGCCGGTCTTCACGCCGCTCGTGCCGGCGTCGATCGCGATCGACACGCGGCGACCGTCAAGCCGGCGTGCAACCGTCTGATGCCGACAAGGGGAGGAATAATGAGAACGACAATCCATAAGCTGATCGTCCTCGCCGCCTTTGGTGGGGGCCTGGCGGGCATGTCGCCGCTGATGGCGGCCGCGAGGCCGATCGTGATGCAGAGCCCCGACGGGCACCTTCGCGCCGAACTCTCCGCCGACGGCGGAAACCTGCATTACCGCATCCTGCGCGACGGCAAGCAATTGCTGGCCCCGTCGCGCCTGGGGATCCGCGCCGACGGGACGGAACTGGGAGAAGGCGTGACGCTGGGCACCGTGAAGGTTCGCCAGGTGCACGAGACCTATCGCTTCTTCGGCGCGCACAATCTCGCGGTGAGCGATGCCCGCGAGGCTACGGTGACGGCGACTTCGCATGGGCAATCTTATTGGGTCGACCTGCATGTCGCCAATGATGGCGTAGGCGTGCGGCTGCGGCTGGCGCCCAAGAAGGGGCGTAAGGTCGAAGCGGATCGATCGGCGTGGAGGATCGAGGGCAATCCTACGATCTGGGCCGACAAGCTCGATTACAGCTATGAGAGCCATTACCGGACAATGTCCCTCGCCGATCTGGGCAGCGACCTGTACGGCATGCCGGTGACGGCGCGGGTTGGCGACGTCTATCTGACGATCACCGAAGCCGCGCTCAACGATTACGGGGACCTCGCGCTCCAGCGCGGCGCGGACGGCGCGCTCCAGGGCCAGCTCTATGCCGATCCCCAAGGCTGGACGACCGACAATGCGGTGGTCCAGCCGTGGCGCGTCACGGTTGTCGCGCGGACATTGACCGATCTGGTCAACACGACCCTGGTGCAGAATTTGAATGCGCCGCCCTCCGCGGAACTGGCCAAGGCCGACTGGATCAAGCCGGGCCGATCGAGCTGGCAATGGATGGCGATCGGCGACCCCAAGGAAGACGATCAGGAGCAGTGGGTCGATTGGACCAGGCAGCTCGGCTACGAATATTATCTGGTCGATGAGGGCTGGGAGCATTGGTCCACGCCCTGGCCGTCCCTGGCCAAGGTCGTGGCCTATGCCAAGTCCCGCAACGTCAAGATCTGGCTGTGGGTCCACAGCAACCAGGTCGATACGCCCGAGAAGCGCCAGGCCTATTTCCGCAAGGCGGTGGAAGCCGGCGTGGTCGGCGTGAAGATCGATTTCCCCAAGGAGGCCAATCGCGCCTGGGCGACCTGGTATCACGATACGGCGCGCGATGCCGCGGCGATGAAGCTGATGGTCGACTTCCATGGCGCGAACAAACCGACGGGCATGGAGCGCACATGGCCCAATGTGCTGACGCGCGAAGGCGTGCGCGGCCACGAATGGCATATGACGCGGTACAACCGCACGATCGAACCGGCACACGACACGATCCTGCCGTTCACGCGCTACGTGGCGGGGCCTGGCGATTATACGCCGCTGGTGCTGGATCCGGTCGAGCTCAGGGGCGTCACCTGGGCGCACGAAGTGGCGCAGGCGATCACCTTCACCTCCCCCTTCCTCTGCTTCGGCGGCCATCCCAGGGATTTCGTCGCCAATCCGGCGAAGGACGTGCTGATGGCGCTTCCCGCGACCTGGGACGAGACGCGTGTGCTGAAGGGCAGCGAGCCGGGCGTGGTCGTCGCCGAGGCCCGTCGCAAGGGCGATCAATGGTTCGTCGCGGTGATGAACGGCGGTTCCGACAAGAGTCTCGACTTGCCGCTGGATTTCCTGGGCGCGGGCAAATGGAAATCGAGCCAGCTGTTCGACGTGAAAGGCAAGGACGCTGCCTGGGATCGGCGTGAGACCGGCGTGACCCGTGCTGATCATCTCCGGCTGAACCTCGCCCCACGCGGCGGCTTCGTCGGCTGGTTCCGGAAGGGCTGAGCTCTCGGCCGGATCGCATCCTCCGGACGCCACCCGTCCGGAGGGTGAGTTTCATTCGAACCAGTAATTGAGCCTTCCCTGCGAGCCTTCGCCGAAACGGCCCTTGAAACCACCGTCCCCGCGCAGACCGGTCAAGTCTCCGGCCCCGGAGCCTGGGACGACCGACCAGCTCGCCGTAATGGCGCCATCCTCGATCGTCTCCGAGCCTTTCAGCACGAAACTGCCCTTGCGTCCTGACACGCTCCCTGTGACGCGTTGCAGGCTGATCATATGGAGGGTGCCGCCCTCGTTGCCGATCCGCAGCGCCCGGACGATAGACTCGCTTTGAATATCGCCTTCGAACGTCTCGCGGATCGCGAGGACGGCCAGGGAAGGAGCGTCTGTTTCATCGAAGGGCTCGGCGTGGGTTTCGTGTACGTGGATCGTCGCCTTCGCTTGCGATGATCCGGCCGGCGGTGCCCCATCGGAAAAGCTGTCCACCACCCTCTAACTCCGTCCCTGTTCACTCCGCTGCTTGCAACGGTCGAGTGAACAGATTGGCCGCACGTCGCATGCAAGCGGCATGGCGACCGTCGTTTGACGAAGCTTTTTGGAAAATGGCGCGCCCGGAACGATTCGAACGTCCGACCCTCAGATTCGTAGTCTGATGCTCTATCCAGCTGAGCTACGGGCGCTTGGGAGGCTCCCCCTAGTCGAGCGGATCGGGGGGCGCAACCCATATCCCGATCGGTTGCGCGAATTTCCATGCGCGCCTAGGGCACGACCGTGCGCAACCCTCTTATTCTCCCCATTTTCGCAGCGCTGCTGAGCCTATCCGCCTGCGGCACGCAGATCCGGGCGCCCTCGCTCATGTCCCGTCCGGTCGAGAAGCAGCCGATCGACATGCCCGCCACCGAAGCGGTCGAGCGCGAGACGCCGGCCGATCCGGCGCTGCAGGCCGAGCTTGCGAAGCAGCTTGCGGCCGCGGAACAGGGAGACAAGGCTTTCGCCGCGCAACGGTCGACCGAGGAGGCCGCGGTCGCGCGCGCCGCCGGGAAGGCGCCGGGCAGCGAGGAGTGGGTTCGGGCGCAGGAGGGAATCACTGCGCTTGAAGCGGCGCGCGGACCGGTTCGCGACGCCGCGATGGCTATCGACATGCTGCGGTCCAATCCCGCTTATGCCGGTACGGGGAGCCGCGCCGTGATCGACGCGGCCGCGGCGAAGGTCGAGGCGATCGAGCAGGCCGAGGCCGCGGCGGTGGCCTCGCTGGCCGCTACACTGGGATAGGGCGCCGCAGCCCAGCAGGAAGGCGGGCGGGCTAGGCCCGTATCGGCCGATCGATCGCGTAGACGACATGCCGGCGCAGCGGGTGATGTTCGGGGAATAGCGGATGGTCGAAATCGAGGCGCGGCTGCCGCGTCATCCCGATCCGTTCCATCAGGCCCCAGCTGCGGCGATTGGCGGCCACGGTCATCGCGATCAGCCGCGGCGCGCCCGTATTCCCCCAAGCCCATCGCACGCAGGCGAGCGCCGCCTCGCGCGCATAGCCCTGGCCCCAATCCTGCTCGCGCAGCCGCCAGCCGATCTCCAGTTCGCCGGTGACGGCGGCGTCGCCCTCGTCGGCGATCTTGAGGCCGCAGAAACCCAGAAAGGCCCCGTCCGCGTGCCGCTCCATCGCCCAGAAGCAGAAGCCGTTCGCCGCCTCGCACGCGCTGTTGCGCCCGATCGCTGCATCGATCTGTTCCGGTGTCGCCGGGCCGCCGAGGCAGGCCATGACCGCAGGCGATTGGGAGAGTTGGAAGAATGGATCGCGGTCCGCCTCGCGCCAGCTCCTCAGAACAAGGCGCTCGGTCTGGATCACCGGCCGAGCAATCTCGCCGCATGCGCGGCATGGTAGGTGAGCACACCCGCGCAACCCGCACGTCGGAAAGCCATCAGGGTTTCCAGCACGAGCGCGTCCCGATCGCCCGCGCCGGCTGCGGCGGCCGCCTCGATCATCGCATATTCGCCCGATACCTGATAAGCGAATACAGGGACTTCGAACCGTTCCTTCACACGGCGTATGATATCGAGATAGGGCAAACCGGGCTTGACCATCACCGTGTCCGCGCCCTCGGCCAGGTCCATCGCCACTTCGCGCAGCGCTTCCTCGGCGTTTGCCGGATCCATCTGGTAGCCGCGCTTGTCGCCCTTCAGGAGCCCACCCGAGCCGACCGCGTCGCGGAAGGGCCCGTAGAAAGCCGAGGCATATTTGGCGGCGTAGGCCATGATCTGCACATCGTGGAACCCGTCGGCCTCGAGCGCGGCACGGATCGCACCGACGCGGCCGTCCATCATGTCGGACGGCGCGATGATGGTCGCGCCCGCGCGGGCCTGGGTGAGCGCCTGATCGACCAGGATGCGCATCGTCTCGTCATTGAGCACGCGACCCTGCGCGTCGACCACGCCGTCATGGCCGTGCGCGGTATAAGGATCGAGCGCCACGTCGGTGAGGATGCCGATATCCGGCACCGCATCCGCGATCGCACGGATCGCGCGGCACATCAGATTGTCGGGATTGAGCGCTTCCTCGCCCCGTTCGGTGCGTAAATGGCGCGGCGTGTTGGGGAAAAGCGCCACGCAGGGGATGCCGAGGCCTGCTGCCTCCTTCGCGCGATCGACGATGCGGTCGACCGACCAGCGCGACACGCCGGGCAGCGTGGCGATCGGTTCCTCGACGCCTTCGCCTTCGGTCACGAACAGCGGCCAGATCAGGTTGGCAGGGGTGAGCACGGTCTCGGCCACCATCGCCCGGCTCCATGCGGCGGAGCGGGTGCGGCGAAGGCGAAGCGCGGGGAAGGCGGCGTGACTCATGATCAGCGCCTTTAAAGGGTGATGCCCTGGGGCGAAAGCGTTGACCCTGTTTAGGTCGCGCGGCGAGGCCGGGCACTCTGTGGCTGTCGAGCGCACCAGGCGGTCAGGTGATGGATGCCGGCTTTCGGCGGTATGACCTGAAGGAATGATGCCTGGGGGCGGTACGACGAACCGTTCCCCTCTGTCGTTGAACGTGGGTTGCCGTCGGAACGCGTTAACCGGACAGTAGGACGGATGCGTTAACCATGTGCATCCGTTCCAATAACCGGTCCGGGGGGATCAAGAATGTTCGAGTTTGCCGCGGTCACCTATGGCGTGATCGCCAGTTTCGTAATGGCCAGCGCCAGCCGCAATCGCCGCGAGGCGCGCTCCAATCCGCCGATGCTTCATGCGTTCGGGTGGACGCTGATGACCTTCTCCGCGACCACGGGCGTCGGGCTGCTGGGCTATTGCGGCTACCATGCTTTGACCGGGGCGGCTGTCACGATTTAAACTCCGCCAGGATGACCGGGGGGCGCATATGAGCTGGCGTGACAGGGCTCGGGTGCTGCCGTGGCTTGCGCTCTCTATTTAACGCTGGCGAACTGCGGCACCTCCAAGACGATACGCTGAGTTGGATAACTCGCTACGCCAGCGTGACCTGGGGCCTGATGGCCATCGTGAACATCCTGACCCTTTTCGAGACGATCCGCTCACGTGGAGCGGACGCGCAGCGGCGGGCCGGGGGCGATGCCGCTGAATAGCGACCCGATGTCGAAAATATTTGACATGACTTAATCCCTAGCGCATTTGCCATGTCAAAGATTTTTGACACGGAGTCGATCATGTCATTCCGTTACAAGAGTGCGCTGCTGTCACTGACCAGCATGGCGTTGATCTACGCCTGGTTTTTTGTTGCGCTGATCCTTCATTATCGGACCGGCCATCCTTTCAATCCGGTGGCGCATCTGGCGGGCACGATCGTGGCGCTCGCGGTGATCCAGATCGTCGGGCATGCGATCATCGCGGGGACTTCGTCGGACAAATATGATGCGCCGGACGAGCGCGAGCGGGCCTTCGATCGGCGGGCGACGCAGATCGGTTATTATGTGCTGATCGCCGGCGCGCTGCTGGGGATTGCGACGCTGCATCTGGGTTTCGACGGGCCGATGGTGGGCGACGCGGTGCTGTTCGCGATTGTGTTCGCCGAGTGCACCCGCCAGTCCGTCTTCCTGATCGCGCATCATCGGGCGGGCTGATGTTTCCGATCGCGAACAATGTCCGTGCCGAGCGCGAGGCGCGCGGAATGACGCAGAGCGAGCTTGGCGCCGCGATCGGGCTGACCCGGCAGACGATCGCGGCGATCGAGCAGAGGCATTACTCGCCCTCGCTGGAAGCTGCCTTCAGGATCGCGCGCCTGTTCGGCACGAGCGTCGACGCGCTGTTTCATTGGGAAGAATGACGCATCCGAAACGGTGAGCGCGCGTTAGGGGTGGGTGAACAAACCTCCCCGCCAGGCCGCGCTCATCGTCAACACCAAGTCGCGCAAAGGCCAGGATGCCTTTCGCGATGCCTGCCGTCTGCTGACGGAAGCGGGTATCGAGCTGGTGGTCCGGAAAGCGGTCAAGAATCCGAAAAGGCTTCCGGAGGAGGTGCGCAAGGCGGTTGAGGCGCAGGTGCCGATGGTGATCGTCGGCGGAGGCGACGGATCGGTTTCATCGACCGTCGACCATTTCGTGGGGCGGAAGAGCGTCTTCGCGCTCCTGCCGCTGGGCACCGCCAACAGCTTCGCGCGCTCGCTCGACATGCCGCTCGACGTTGAAGGGGCGGTCGGCGTGATCACTAATGGTCGGGTCAAGACGGTCGACCTGGGCATGATCGGCAAGGACTATTTCGCCAATTGCGCCGCAATCGGCCTTTCGCCGCTGATCGCGGAGACGGTGCCGCACGGGGTGAAGAAGATTTTCGGCCGGCCGGGTTATCTCGCCTGGGCGGCGCTGCAGATGGCGCGGTTCAAGCCGTTCAAGCTCACCGTCACGCAGGGCAAGCGGGTCGAGACACTCGATGCGCTTGAGGTTCGTATCGCCAATGGCCGCTTCCACGGCGGGGCCGAGTTGGTGAAGACGCGGGTCGATGCGGGTGAGGTCGTGATCCAGGCGATCGACGGTAGGCTGCGCGCCAAGTTGCTGTGGAGCTGGGGCCTGGCGCTGATCGGGCCGGATCAAGTGCGCGGCACGGTGCGCGAGTTCAGGGGCAAGGAATTCAGGATCGAAACCGATCCGCCGCTGCCCATTTCGATCGATGGCGAGGTGATGGCGAAGACGCCCGTGGACGTGCGGCTTGCGAGGCGGGCGATGCTGATGGCAGTAAAGGCGGGCTGATGGGCGACGTGATCAACCTCCGCCAGGCGCGCAAGGCGCGCGACCGCAAGGCGGCCGAGCAGGCCGCGGCCGAGGCGCGCGCGCTCCACGGGCGGAGCAAGGCGCAGCGGACGCTGGAGAGGACCGAAGCGGAGAAGCTCACGCGGACGGTGGATCAGGCGAAGCTGGATGGGGCGGACGCCGACTAACTCGGCACCATGAATGTGTTTCAGGGTCCCCTTTGCCGCACCCACAGGAGGTTGGCTTGGTGGATGCTGAAACACGTTCAGCATCACGGCCGGATTTAGGCGAGGTCCGTCAACTCCAGCAGGTCCAGCAAGGCCAGGCGTGCCGCTTCGATCTTTTCCCATAAACGCGCGTCGGCTAACTCGTCCGGCGCGATGCTTTGGGGCCAGTGGGCCTCGACCAGCGCCGCGATCCGGTCCAGTTTCGCATCATCCACCAAAAAGCGCGGATCGATGGTGGCGGGATCGGCGACGACGCGCAGGCGCAAGCAGGCGGGGCCGCCGCCATTGGCCATCGACTGGCGCACATCGACCAGCTCCAGCCGGCGGATCGGGCCGTTGCCCGCGACCATCGCCTCGAGCCAGGCCCAGACCGAGGGGGTCTCGCGCGCTTCGGCGGGCAGGATCAGTGCCTGGCCACCCTCCGGCAAGGTCACGAGCTGGGCGTTGAACAGGTAGGAGGTGATGGCATCGCCCAGCGGCACCGCGCTTGCCGGCACCTCGACGATCTGCACCTCGGGCAGCAACCGGCGGAGATCGGCATAGAAGGCTGTCGGTTCGGCAAAAGCCTGTTCGTGCGCGAACAGGGTCAGGCTGTCGGCAACCGCGACCACGTCGTTATGGAAAGCACCCGCGGCGATCGCGGCCTCCGACTGGGCGACATGGAGCGTGCGAGCCGGGTCCAGCCCGTGCGCGCGCGCGATGGCATGGCCGGCCTCGGCATGCTGCCGAACGGGAAAGCCGCCCCCGGCGACGCCGTGGACGAAAATCTCGACGCCGCGCGCGTCATGGGCGGGTGTGAGCCGCATATGGTTGGCCGCGCCTTCGTCGCCGAAGGGGGCGGGGACGGGGCCGTGGACCGCGAAGGCCGGTGCGGCGAATGCGAGGCGCAGCTGCGCCAGCGTCTGGGGCCATTCGTGGCTGCGGTGCGGCATCGTCATCAGATTGGCGACGGTCAGGTGGCATCGGCGGTCCGCCGTATCGGGGGCGGGCGAGACGGTCGCCGCATTGGCGGCCCACATCGGCGAGGCGGACAGGGATGCCGCGCGCAACCAAGGGGCCGCGCCCGCCGCATCGGTGGCCAGGCTTTCGAGCCAGGCGTGGTCGGGGCGGCGGTGCGGCAGGAACAGGCCCTGGGTCAGGCCGAGCGCGAGGTTGGCGCGCATCTTGGCGATGCCCTCCAGCGCCGCCGCGCGCGGATGCGATATCGTGCCCGCATTATGGCTGGCGGCGAGGTTGCCGGGACTGAGGCCTGCATAATTATGGCTGGGGCCGACCAGGCCGTCGAAATTGATTTCGCGGATCATGGGGCAGGCCTACCATCCGCCGTCTCTCCCGCGAAGGCGGGAATGACGACGCGGGGTTACCGCGCGGCGTGGAGAATGGTTGCGCCGGCCGAGACGCCGAGCGCGGCGGCCGCCTGTTCGTCCACCGCGAAACCGCCGCCGAACGAAACCTCGCCCAGTGTCGCGCGAAAATCGGCGAGCCGGCCGGAGGACAGGATCGCGCGGTGGCCATGATCGACGCCCACGGCATCGATCACCGATTCGCCGGCCTCGCGCACCGTGCGGACACGGTCGGTGGCGCAGGTCATGGTCGGGCCGCCGTCGAAGATATCGACATAGCCCTCGGCGGTGAAACCTTCCTCCTCCAGCATTCGCATCGCCGCGCGGCCGGTGGGGTGCGGCACGCCGATCACCGCGCGGGCGGCGTCGGTCAGCATCGCCTGGTAGATCGGATGCTTGGGCATCAGATCGGCGATGAACTGGTTGCCGTTGACCGCATTGAAGCCGTCCGCATCGCGAAAGGTCATGCCGAAGAAGCGGCCGGCAAGCCCGTCCCAGAAGGGCGAATTGCCGGCTTCGTCGATGACGCCGCGCAGTTCGGCGAGCAGGCGATCGGCAAAGCGCGCGCGATGGCGGCGGATGAAGAGATAGCGGCTGCGCGCGAGTAGCAGGCCCAATCCGCCGGCGCGATAGCGGGGATGGAGGAAGAGGCCGCCCACCTCCGACGAACCTTCCAGGTCGGTGACGAGCGTCAGCATGTCGGCGCGGAAGGTGCGGCCGAGCTCTGCCGAATGCTGCGTCACCGCGCCGAGACGGTAGGAATAAAAGGGCTGGGTCGTGCCGACCTGGCCCATGATCTGCGCGGTGCCGGCGATGCGGCCCGTCTCCAGGTCCTCCATCATCAGGACGTAGAGATGGTCGCCGGGCTGCTCCTCTTCCTCCGCGATCGCCGCGTCGGAACGGGCGAGTTTGGCCGCGAGCGCATCGCGATCGGCGGGCAGGTTGGTGAAGCCGCCCCCGGTGAGCTTCGCCATCTCGTAGAGCGCGTCGATATCGCTCGGGCCGGCAATGCGGACAACGGCGGGCATCAGAAAGCGTAGACCAAGGTGGCGCGCCCCACAGTGTCGAGCGACTTCTGCCCGGCGGCGGCATCCTGCTCGTACTGGATATTATAGGAAAGCTTTGCCTTGAGCCGGCCGATCAGGCGCGTGTCGATCGAACTGGTAGAACTGGCGGTGGTGTCGCCCGATTCGACGAACAGCGATGCATCCTCGCTGAAATTGAGCGAGGGCGACAGCGCATAGCGGGCGGCGATGCTGCCGCGCGCGGCGAGCGTGGTACGGTTTGGCTGATCGATGAAGTCGGTCACGCGGACCGCGGGGCCGCCTTCGAAATCCACCCTGCCGCGCGCGGTCTTGAACGCGGTCAAGCCGATACCGGCGCCGATCGTCTCGCGGTTGAGATAGCCGAGCGAGCGATCCCGCTCATATTGGGCGAGGCCGAAAAGATAGCCGTCGTCGCTGAATTTGTAGATCGGCTGATAAGCGGCCAGCGCGCGTTCGGTGGTGGTGAGGCCGTTGGTGCGCTGATAATCCATCCGGGCCGCGAATTTCTGGCGCCAGGCAAGCCCGTCGCGCGTCAGCTTCGCCGACGCATAGATGCCGGCCACGTCGGATGTGCCGTTGGACTGGCTGGCGCCGACCTCCAGCTCGCCTTTCCATATTTCGAAGAAGGTGGCTTCCGCGATCCGCTGCTGCTGGCGCATCTGGGCTTCCTTGCGCGTCTGCGCGAGCACGGCTGCGTCGCCGGCGGCGAGGCGGTCGATCTCGATCGACTGATCGGGAAAGGTCGCCTTGGCGACGCCGACCACCGCGCGGATCGTCGCGTCGTCGCCGGAACGATAGGCGGCATCGAGCATCGCCGCGATCGTGTCGGTGGGGGCGATGGCGCGCGCCGGCTGCGGTTGCGGATCGGCGGCGAGCGCGGGTGCGGCAAGTAAAATGGCCGCGAGGGCAAGCGGGGTAGGGGTCACATCGGGCCTCCTCGCATCCTATCCCAGATAGGGCGCGAACTCCTGCAGAACGTCACGATAGAGCTGGCGTTTAAACGGAACGATCATGTCCGGAAGATGACCGGGCTCCGCCCATTTCCAGGCGCGGAATTCGGGATGCGGCGTATCGAGCGTGATATCGGCATCGTCCGCGGTGAAGCGCATCAGAAACCAGGTCTGCCGCTGGCCGCGAAATTTGCCCTTCCAGAGCTTGCCGGCCAGGTCTGCGGGCAGGTCGTAATCGAAGGTGCGGGATGCGCGGGCGATGATCTCGACCATGTCGGCCGTGATCCCGGTTTCCTCCTCAAGCTCGCGCAACGCCCCGGTCTCGGGTTCCTCGCCCGGATCGAGCCCGCCTTGCGGCATCTGCCAGGCTTCGGCGACATTATCGATCCGCTGCCCGACCCACACCTTGTTATCGGCGTTGAGCAGCATGATGCCCGCGGCGGGGCGGTAAGGCAGGTCCTGCATCCTTTTCGCTTTCCATGAGATACGGCCCGGGATCAAGATTGTGTTCAGCCGCGTGATCCCACTATGTCGGGCAGGACGCTGGAGCAGACTTTCATGACAAGACCGATCATCCTCGCCGCGCTTCTTGCCGCCGGCGGCGCGCAGGCCGTTACCGTGGCGCCGCCGATTTCGCCCGCCAAGGCGCAGCCCGTCGCGCCGGGTGCTCCGTCAAACGCGCCCAAGCGCTTCCCCGGCGTTTCGGATCAGGGCAACGCCACGCTCGCCAAGCTGCAGACCACCCCGGACCCGCAGCTTCAGGCGCTTGGCCGCCAGGCCAAGGCGGCGCACGATCAGCTGGTATCTGCCGCGATGGCGCCGGTGATCGACATGGACAAGGTCGCCGCCGCGTTGAAGGCGCAGGACGAGGCGCTCGATGCGGTGCGCGCACACAATACCGACCGCATTATCGCGGCCGCGCGGTTATTGTCGGACGACGATCGCGGCACATTCCTGCGCACTTTGGTGCTGGCGCAGTCGCAGCGGCCGGTGCCCCCGCCTGCGCCGGCTAAGCCTCAACCCTGATTCGGGTTCCGGTTTCGAAACCGGAGGCGAGCAAGGCGGCGATCGCCTCGCCGACCGCGGAGGGGGGCTTGAGCTTCGTCTCGTCCTCGCCCGGAAAAGCATCCTTGCGCATGGCGGTCGCGGTCGCGCCGGGATCAACGATCGCGACACGCAGATCGCCCAGCCCCGCCATTTCGTCGGCATAAGCGAGCGCGAGCGTTTCGAGGGCGGCCTTGGAGGCGCCATAGGCCCCCCAATAAGCGCGTGGTTCCTGCCCGACGCTCGACGTGACTGCGACGAGACGCGGGTGCGCGCTCTGGCGCAGCCAGGGGTCGAAGGCCGCGATCAGCGCCTGGTTGGCGCCGACATTGAGCGTGAGCAGCCGCGAAAATTCCTTGGCATCGATCGATGGAACGGGGGTCAGCGTGCCCAGCATCGCGGCATTGAGCACGAGCAGGTCGAGCCGACCCCAGCGCTCACCGACCGCCGCTGCCAGCCGTCCGATCGAATCGCCGTCAGCCAGATCGAGCGGGGCGATGGTGGCGGTGCCGCCGCCGGCGTGGATTGCTTCCTCTGTCTCCTCCAGCCCGCCGACGGTGCGGCCGACGAGCAGAACATGCGCGCCGTGCGCGGCGAGCGATTTGGCAGTGGCGGCGCCGATGCCGCGGCTGGCGCCGGTGACGAGGGCGATCTGATCTGTAAAGGGTCGGTCGGACATCCGCGCGCCTTAGCGGATCGGAAGACGGAGGGAAGTCTTAAACCCGCCGCACAAGGGGGAGAGGGCCTTCCGGCCTCAGGCAGGAACCTTGTCGTCCAGTAGCGCCAACTGGTCGACATCGTCATGGTCGGTCAGCGGCGTCGGATATTCGCCGGTGAAGCAGGCGTCGCAATGGCTCGGCCGGCCGGGCATGCGGCCCTTTTCCCCAAGCGCGCGATACATCCCGTCGACCGAAATGAACGCCAGGCTGTCGGCATTGATATATTTCGCCATTTCGTCGACCGTCATGCGGGCGGCGAGCAGCTTGGCGCGCTCGGGCGTGTCGACACCGTAGAAGCAACTGTGGCGCGTCGGCGGGCTGGCGATGCGCATATGCACCTCGCTCGCGCCCGCATCGCGCATCATCTGCACGATCTTCACGCTGGTGGTGCCGCGCACGATCGAATCGTCGATCAGCACGATCCGCTTGCCCTGCAGCAGCGCGCGGTTGGCATTGTGCTTCAGCTTCACACCCAGGTGGCGGATATTGTCCGCCGGCTGGATGAAGGTGCGGCCGACATAATGCGAGCGGATGATGCCGAGCTCAAACGGAATGCCCGATTCCTGTGCGTAACCGATCGCGGCCGGCACGCCCGAATCGGGCACAGGAATGATGAAATCGGCATCGATGCCGGATTCGCGTGCCAGCTCGGCGCCGATCGACTTGCGAATCGAATAGACCGACTGGCCGCCCGAGATCGAATCGGGGCGCGAGAAATAGACATGTTCGAATACGCATGGGCGCGGCGGGACCGGCGCGAACGGGCGGATCGAGCGGACGAGCGTGTCGTTGACGATCACGATTTCGCCCGGCTGGACCTCGCGCACGAATTCGGCACCGCAGACGTCGAGCGCGACGGTTTCGGACGCGAAAATGGTGGCGTCGCCGAGCTTGCCCATCACCAGCGGGCGGATGCCGAGCGGATCGCGGCAGGCGATCATGCCCTCATTGGTGAGGCAGATCAGCGAATAGGCCCCTTCGATGCGGCGGAGCGCGTCGATGAAGCGATCGATCAAAGTGGGGTAGGTCGAGGTCGCGACGAGATGGATGATCGTCTCGGTATCGCTGGTCGACTGGAAGATCGCACCGCGCCTCACCAGCTCCTGCCGGATGTGCATGGCGTTGGAAAGATTGCCGTTATGTGCAACTGCGAAGCCGCCGTCGGCCAGTTCGGCGAAGAGCGGCTGGACGTTGCGCAACGCCGTTTCGCCCGTCGTCGAATAGCGGACATGGCCAACCGCGGCGGGGCCGGGCAATCCGCGAATGACCTCGTCGCGGTCGAAATTGCCCGCGACATGACCCATCGCGCGATGGCTGTGGAACAGGTGTCCGTCCCAGCTGGTGATGCCCGCCGCCTCCTGGCCGCGATGCTGGAGCGCATGCAGGCCCAGCGCGACGACCGCCGCTGCCGATTCGGCACTGTAAACGCCAAAGACGCCGCACTCTTCGCGCAGCTTGTCGTCATCGAAAGGATTGGTGGTGAGCATCTCAGCCCTAATAGCCGCCGTCGCCGCCCATATAGGGAGGCTTCCCCGGAATGTCGCCCCTTGTGACAGGGAAATGACGAAGATTTTGTAATCGTGCTTTTCAGATCCCTTGCAGCGAGCGCGGCGAGTGTAGCCTACGCGCCGCCGCGGTGCTTCCGCCCGAGCCGATCAGGCTCTAAGGCGCAGGCATGAGCCATGATCGCGAAACCGGGAGCGAGTTGCGCCCCAAATGGGATAAAGCCGGGCTGGTGACCGCCGTCGTGATGGATCGCGGCAGCGGCGAACTGCTGATGGTTGCGCATATGGACGCGGATGCACTCGATCGCACCATCGATAGCGGCGAGGCCTGGTTCTTCTCGCGCTCTCGCCAGCGTTTGTGGAAGAAAGGCGAGACGTCGGGCAACGTCATGCGCGTTGTCGAACTGCGCATCGACTGCGACCAGGATTCGGTCTGGCTGAAGGTCGATCCAGCCGGCCCCGCCTGTCATACGGGGGAGCGCAGCTGCTTTTACCGCCGGATCGATGGAGACAGGTTAGAGCGCGACGCCTGAAGGCGATCAGCCGAGAGGCGGCTTCGCCTCGCGCGCCGCGCGCAAGGGCTCCAGCGGCTTGGTTGCGCAGGGAGGCGTGCGCTCCTATCTTTCGAGCGAACAAGGGAGATACCGGCAATGACCACTTTCGACGACCGCGAACACGCATTCGAGGCGAAGTTTGCGCGCGACGAGGAAATGGCATTCCGCGTGACCGCACGGCGCAACCGGTTGGTGGGTACCTGGGCGGCGGGCCTGATGGGCCTCACCCCCGAGGAGACGGACGCTTACGCCAAGGCTGTGGTGCAGGCCGATTTCGAGGAATCGGGTGATGAGGATGTCGTGCGCAAGCTGCTGGGCGACCTCGTCTCCGCCAATGTCGATATGGACGAAAGCCGCGTGCGCGCCGCGCTCCACGATGCGAGCGTCGAAGCGCGCCGCCAGCTGATGGGCGTCGAGGAATAATCCATGCCGATGGCAGCTCAAGAGATTGAAACCATGATCAAGGCGGCGATCCCCGACGCCGAGATCGAGATCACCGACCTTGCGGGCGATGGCGACCATTATGCGGCGCGTGTCGTTTCCGAAAGTTTTCGCGGGCTGCCGCGCGTTCGCCAGCACCAGCGCGTCTATGCGGCGCTGGACGGCCGCATGGGCGGTGTGCTGCACGCGCTCCAGCTCACCACTGCCATTCCTCAATAGAGTATCCAGCCATGACCGACGACGCCCGTTCCCGCATCGAGTCCACCGTCAAGGGCAATGACGTGGTATTGTTCATGAAGGGCACGCCGCTCTTCCCGCAATGCGGTTTCTCCAGCCGGGCGGTTGCGATTCTGGAGCATTTGGGCGTCGAATATGCGAGCGTCGACGTGCTGCAGGATCAGGGGATCCGGCAGGGCATCAAGGAATATTCGGACTGGCCGACCATTCCCCAGCTTTATGTGAAGGGCGAGTTTATCGGCGGGTCCGACATCATGATGGAAATGTATGAGAGCGGAGAGCTGAGCCAGCTCCTGCAGGATCAGGGAGTCGCGACCGCGCATTGACGCGGCCCGATGATGCCGATCCTGCCCGTGTCGATGGAGCCGCTCGTACGGCGGCTGTTGGCCCCCAATCCGTCGCCTTTCACCTATACGGGCACCGAAACCTACCTCGTCGGACGCGGCGAGGTCGCGGTCATTGACCCTGGCCCCGATCTGCCCGAGCATGTCGCGGCTATCGTCGCCGCGACCGAGGGGGAGCGCGTGAAGGCCATAATGTGCACGCATACCCACCGCGACCACAGCCCGGCCGCGCGCGCGGTCCAGGCCGCGACCGGTGCGCCGATCGTCGGCTGCATGGCTTTGACGCTGGAGGATGACGGGCCCCGCGCGGACGCGGCGTTCGACCCGGATTACCGGCCGGACAGGGTGCTGGCGGATGGCGAGGAAGTTTCCGGTAGCGGCTGGACGCTGGAGGCGGTGGCAACGCCGGGACATACGTCCAACCATCTTTGTTTCGCGCTGCGCGAGAGCAAGGCCTTGTTCTCGGGGGATCATATCATGGGCTGGTCGACCACGGTGGTGAGCCCGCCCGACGGCGATATGGCAGCCTATATGCGCAGTCTGGACAAGCTGATCGCGCGCGACGACCGGATCTATTATCCCGCGCATGGCGATCCCGTGACCGATCCGCAGCGCTTCGTGCGCGCGATCGCGACGCATCGTCGCCAGCGCGAGCGCCAGATACTCGACCTGCTTGAACAGGAGGCACAGCCGATCCCGGCGATGGTGGCAGCCATGTATCGCGGTATCGATCCGCGCCTGCACGGCGCGGCCGGCCGCTCGGTACTGGCGCACCTGATCGATCTGGAAGCGCGCGAACGCGTGTGGCGCGACGGGGAGAATTGGGCGATCGTGGCCTGACCCGGCATTGGCAGCGGGCGGAGCGCGATATCGCCTGCCGGGAATTCCGCGCACACCCTTCGACAAATGCGTTCGGCATACCTATTTGGGCGACATGAACGCCCCCACGCAAAGCCTCGCCGGATTGGACCTGCGCGCCGAGATCGACTGTCTTCGCAAGGAGAAGAACGCGGTCATCCTCGCCCACTATTACCAGGTCCCGGAAATCCAGGACCTTGCCGATTTCGTCGGCGACAGCCTGGACTTGTCCAAAAAGGCCGCGGAAACGGACGCGGACGTGATCGCCTTCTGCGGCGTGCGTTTCATGGCCGAAGTGGCAAAGATATTGTCGCCGCAAAAGACGGTGGTTCTGCCGGACATGGCGGCGGGCTGCAGCCTTGAGGATTCATGCCCGCCGGAGCAGTTCGGCCGCTTTCGTGCGGCGCACCCCGATCATATCGCGATCACCTACATCAATTGCTCGGCGGCGGTGAAAGCGCATTCGGACATCATCGTTACCTCGTCCTCGGCTGAGAAAATCCTCGCGCAGATCCCGATGGACCAGAAGATCATCTTCGCGCCCGACAAGAATCTGGGCGCCTATTTCAACCGCAAGACCGGGCGCGACATGCTGCTCTGGCCCGGCGCGTGCATCGTGCACGAGGCGTTCAGCGAAACCGAATTGCTTAAGCTCAAGGCGCAATATCCGGAGGCGCCGGTAGCGGCCCATCCCGAATGCCCGGCCTATATCCTCGATCATGCGGACGAGGTCGGTTCGACGCGCGCGATCCTGGAGTTCGCGCTGGCATCGCCCGCAGAGACGATTATCGTCGCGACCGAGCCGCATATCATCCACCAGATGGAGAAGGCCGCGCCGCACAAGAGGTTCATCGGCGCTCCCGGGGCGGACGGGAACTGCAATTGCAACATGTGCCCCTACATGGCGATGAATTCGATCGAGAAGCTCTACCTCGCGCTGCGTGACCTTGAGCCGCGGATCGAGATGGACGAGGAATTGCGCATTGCCGCCAAGCGTCCTCTCGATCGCATGCTCGAAATGGCGGCGGGTACAGTCGGGAAGGGCGACGTGGGGCGGCCGGTCTGGCGGAGCTGAAAAACGGCCTCGGAGTAACTGAAGACGGATGGCGGCTCAGCGCAGCTTCCGCAGCAAGGCCATCGTCTCTTCCTGCTCGCGTTGCGCGGCTTCCTCGGCGGCCTTTTCGTGAAGGCGGGTTACAAACCGGGCGGTCAGGATACGGTTGAATTTGACGCCGATCATCACGCGGCGCGTCCAGACGACCTGCGCTTCAACGACCGTATGCGCGTCCAGCTCGATGAAAAAATAATCGCCGACCGCGAAGGGTTCGTCCACCATGCCGCAGGCGCCGCCGCGCGAAAGATCCTTCAGGCGAATCTCGAACTCTTTCTTGCCCATCCGGCAGGGAAAGCTCGTGCCCTTGAACTGCCAGCGAAAATAAGCGCGATTGTCGGCCGGGTCGCCCGTCGGAGCGACGCTCGTGGATGATTTGGCGCTCATGGGCGTCGAATATCCGTCATGTGCCGGTCGTGCATTTCCCGTTGGTTGGTACTTATCAGTAACGACAAGTGGCTAAATATCCTTAATGGACCGTGTGCGAGCGGGTTCAGCGTGCCGCAACAGGCTCCGGATCGGGCGCCGCCTGGGCCGATAATATCCCGGGATCGGCCGCCAGATCGTGCAGATAGGCATGGCGGGCATCGCTGCCGGTCTTCAGCTTTTCCAGATGCGCGCGCTGATCGTCGGTCAAACGGAAGCGATGATAGCCATGGTCGAGCAGGCATTTGGCGACCAGGTCGAGCTGCAGCTTGCGCACCTCCTTGATGTTTCGATCCGGATTCACGCTGTCGACGACATGCCCGATCGAAATTCCGGCCTCGGTACCGCCCATTCCGCTGTTGACGATGGCGTCGATCTGTTTCGATCCCTCGACGAAATTCTTGGCCGCATGCGTGTCGGACAGGTCGGTATAGTAAGCCCGCATCGCGCAGCCGACCGATTCGGCGCGATAGATGGCCAGCGACACGCCGGGCTTTCCCCAGCAAAATTGCGGAGCCGGTGCCGCCCAGACACCGAGCGGGAGGGTGGCGGCAAGCAAGAAACTGGCTACACGCATAATCCTCTCTCCACTCTGTCTTTCGGGCGGCTTAGCGGCCTCGAATGGTGACAAATCGGACCTTATAATGGCGTTCACCCTGGATGGTTTCAACGGCGACACGTTCGTCGCGGCGACATTGGCCGAGGACCTCGGGCCCGGCGGCGACATCACGTCCACCGCCGTCATTCCGGTCGACGCGCGTTTCTCCGGTCTGATGTCGAGCCGCGACGCGATCACCGTCGCCGGCCTTGCGCTGGCCGCCGATTTTTTTGCGGCGCTTGATCCCCGCGCGGTGATCGAGCCGCTCGTCACGGACGGTACGGCGGTGCCTGCGGGAACGGCGCTGTTGCGGGTGGAGGGGCTGGCGCGGGCCTTACTGACCGCCGAGCGCTCCGCGCTCAACACGATCCAGCATCTCTCCGGCATCGCCACGCTGACGCGTTCCTATGTCGATGCGATCGCGGGAACGGGCGCGATCCTGCTCGATACGCGCAAGACCATCCCTGGACTTCGGCTGCTTGAAAAATATGCGACGCGCATGGGCGGGGCGCAGAACCACCGCATGGGTCTGTGGGATGCGGCGATGATCAAGGACAATCATGTTGCGGTGGCGGGAGGGATCGCGCCCGCGATCGGCCGCGCAGTGGACGCGGGGATCGCGCGCATCATCGTCGAGGTCGACCGGCTCGACCAGATCGTGCCTGCCCTGGAGGCGGGGGCAACACATCTTCTGCTCGACAATATGCCCCTCCCGGTGCTGCGTGAGGCGGTTGGTCTGGTCGCCGGGCGGGTGCCGACAGAAGCCTCTGGTGGGGTGCGGCTCGACACGATCCGCGCGATCGCAGAGACCGGTGTGACCTACATTTCGGTCGGACGATTGACCCAATCCGCCCCCGCGGCAGATATCGGACTGGACTTCGAACCATTATGATCCGCTCGCTCTTCACCGTCGCTGCCGTCGCGATGTTCGGCGCTGCCGCCTGCGGTGCGGTGCCCGGCGATCCGGCGCCGCCCAACCTGCCCGTGCCGCATATCGAGCTGCCGGCGGGGCAGGCGGTGCGGGTGATACCGATCACCAGCTACACGCTCGCGCTGATCTGGACGCCGCAGCATTGTTTGCGCGCGGTGCCCGGCGCCGAATCGTTCGAATGCAATCGCGATACCGGGTCCGGTTTCGTGCTTCACGGATTATGGCCCGACGGAGAGGGCAAAACCTGGCCGCAATGGTGTGCGCCAGCGCCGGTTCTGTCGCGAAAGACGATCGCGGCGCATTATTGGGCGACGCCGTCGCCCCAACTGATGCAGCATGAATGGGCGAAGCACGGTACCTGCATCGCGGGTGCAACCCCCGACAGCTATTTCGACCAGTCGAACCGGCTCTTCTACGGCCTGCGCTTTCCCGACATGCGCAAGCTGGCCGCCGCGCCGACCACCGAATCGAAATTTGCCCAGGCGTTTGCCGCGGCCAATCCGGGGATGGAGCCGGATAGCATCCGCCTCAACCTCGACAAGCAGGGCTGGCTGCAGGAGGTGTGGCTATGCCTCGACACGGGTTTCCAGCCGATGCATTGCGCCGCGCCCGCGCAGCCAGGACGCGTGGTCCACATCCGCGGCTGACGCAATCAGTTCTCGACCGTCACCGTCCGCGGGTGGTGCTTGTCGAGATGCTTGCGGATGATCCGGAGGTTCCTGCTGTTGGACCGGAAAAGGAAGTCGGGGATTGCTCCGACGACCGGGATCGCACCCAGGACGAAGTCGATCCCGACATTGCCGAACATACGGGCCAATTGCCATCTGGACATGCCCAGATTGCGCGCTTCCCAGACCAGGTAGCTGCCGAGCGCGGCGCCAATGATGTCGCCCGCGAAAGGCAATATATCCAGAACCACGTCGAGACCGACCGGCCGGTTGATGCCGGGGATGACGAACATCCGCTCGAGGACCCGCTCCATCGCCTCGATCCGCCGCCGCACCGAGGCCGGGTCGCGCCCCAGATCCGGAATCCGGTCGGCCATCGCATGATAGGGGCGGGGACGGGGGTTGGTGGCTGCCATGACCGATTCATCGCGCGGGCGCGGCACTTTGTTCCCCTTAGTGACGCGACCGAAGCTGGTCGAGCGGATGGGCCGCGAGCCCGTTCTCGGTGAAGAGGTCGAGGCTGCGCGCGACCAGCGACCACCGCACCGGCGCGCTGACGGGGATGAAGGGCGGGTTGATCAACGCCAGACGGTCGCGCGGATCGCAGCCTGCGCTGGAAGCGCAAGCCAGAAGCGTGAGCGTCGCGGGCGGCGCCACGCGATCGATCAGCGCCAGATCCGCGTCGCGCGCCTGCGGGGCGACCATCTCGGCGCTGATCCCGACCCTGGCCCAATCCTGTGCGGCAAAGGCGAATAACAGCCTTACCCCAGGGCCAGGTGGCATGGCGACCCGGATATGAGGGGTTTGGCCGTGCAGCAGCGCCGTGGCGGCCGCCCGGCGTTCATCCAAGGGCTGTTCGAGCGTTGATCCGGCAATGGTGGTGGCCTTGGCGCGGTTGGGCGCGTTGATCGCGGCCACGATCCGGTCGCGATCGATCGCCAACGACAAGGCGGTGCGCACGGTGACGGGTAAATCGGCATTGCGGATCGCGAAACCGAACAACCCGGTGGCCGGATCGAAGCGCAATGCCCTGCGGTCGGGCCGCGCGGCGCGTGCAACCGGAAGATCGGCGAAAGTGCCGCCGGTCACCAGATCGGACTCGCCGCTTTGGAAGCGGGCCACCGCGCGACCAACCCGCTCGGTGTGGAGCAGGACCGGGGCGGGCGCTTCATCGCCTGGGCGCGGCTCAAACAGAACGGGCCCCCGTCCAGGCCTGGCCGGCCTGAAATCCGTCATACCGCCAACCGCGAATTCGGGCCGCGCCAATAAAGGTAGGAGGTCGGGTTGAGGTGCCGATAGCCGTATCTCCACCACGGTATTGGTCACGGCTTCGATGCTGGCGATGGGAGCGGTCGCTGCGAAGTCGGGATCGCGCCGAACCCGTCTCAATCCCTCTCGTAGACGTCGGGCAACAACGGGTGCCGAGACGCCGGCAGTGCCATCGATCCGGAAGATATAATCCAGGCCATCATCCAGAATCGCCCAGCGCGCCGCCGCGGCGGGAACGATCTGCCCTTCCCGGTCGAGGCGGACCAGGCCTTCGTTGGCCGGGCCGAGCAGCGCCGCGTCCTCCGGCCGCCCCCCGATCAGGCTTACGACGATCGTGCCGCCGCCGCGACCACCGTCGCAGCCGGCCAGCAACAGGCCTGCGATCATCAGGGCGGGGAAGGGCCACCGCATAAGCCGACCTTAAGCGGGCAAGGCGGCCGGCGGCAAGCAATGGTGCGGACGGCGGGACTCGAACCCGCACTCCCTAACGGGAAAAGGATTTTAAGTCCTCTGCGTCTACCGATTTCGCCACGTCCGCACGGGCGACGGCTTAGCCGCAGCGATGCCGGAAAGGCTAGGGCCTGAACGTCAAACGTTCAGGCGGTGGCGCATTTCCTTACCAGGCTTGAAATAGGGCACGCGCTTGGGCTGCACGTCGACCGCTTCGCCCGTGCGCGGGTTGCGGCCAACCCGGCCATCGCGGGCGCGGGTGGTAAAGGTGCCGAAACCGCGCAGCTCGACCCGGCCGCCATCGGCCAGCCGCTTCGAGATGGCGTCGAAGACGCATGCGACGATCTGTTCGACCTCGCGCGGCGAAAGCCCCGGCTGATCCTTGTGGACGAGAGCGATGAGTTCGGACCTGATCACTAACGTATGCCCCCTCGTTAAGCGTTTGAAGCCGCAACTGCTTTCCCCAAGAAGCCGCGGATCGCTGTTTCCCTCACTCATGCGGTCAAATTAAACACAGATCAATCTGACCAAACGATAGAGGACCGGGAGGGCCGATGTGCCCGTCCCGGTCCTGAACCGCAACCCTTAGAACCTCATTTGCAGCCCCGGCCGCAAAGCGCGGGGCTGAAACGAGACCTTAGGCTTCGTCGCGCGCCTTGAGCGCCGCCCCGAGGATGTCGCCGAGCGACGCGCCCGAATCGGACGAGCCGTACTGCGCAACCGCCTGCTTCTCTTCGGCGAGCTGAAGCGCCTTGACCGAGAAGGTCGGCTTCTTCGAACGATCGAAGCCGGTCACCATCGCATCGAGCTTCTGACCGGGCTGGAAACGCTCCGGACGCTGCTCGTCGCGATCGCGGCCGAGATCGCCGCGCTTGATGAAACCGACCGGACCGTCTTCGCCAACCTGGACGTCGAGGCCGCCGTCATTCGAGGCAAGAACGGTGACCGTGACGGTCGCGCCCTTGTTGACGCCGCCCGCGCCGCCCGAAGCAGCCGCGCCGCCAGCGGCGACGCCGCCACGCTCGAGCTGCTTGATGCCGAGGCTGATGCGCTCCTTCTCGGGATCGATGTCGAGGACCTGGGCCTTGACCATCTCACCCTTGTGGTGAAGCGCCAGAGCTTCCTCGCCCGACACGCCCCAGGCGATGTCCGACATGTGGACCATGCCGTCGATCTCGCCATCGAGGCCGATGAACAGGCCGAACTCGGTCGCATTCTTGACTTCGCCCTCGACGGTCGAGCCGACCGGGTGAGCCTCCGCGAACTTCTCCCACGGATTGGCCTGGGCCTGCTTGAGACCCAGCGAGATGCGACGCTTCTCTTCGTCGACCTCGAGAATGATGACTTCCACTTCCTGCGAGGTGGAGACGATCTTGCCCGGATGGACGTTCTTCTTGGTCCAGCTCATTTCCGAAACGTGGACCAGACCTTCGATGCCCGGCTCGAGCTCGACGAACGCGCCATATTCGGTGATGTTGGTCACGCGGCCCGAGAACTTGCCGCCGATCGGATACTTGGCTGCCGCGCCTTCCCACGGATCGCTCTCAAGCTGCTTCATGCCGAGGCTGATGCGCTGCGTGTCGCGGTTGATGCGGATGATCTGCACCTTGACCGTGTCGCCGATGTTGATGACTTCGGACGGGTGGTTGACGCGCTTGTAGCTGATGTCGGTGACATGCAGCAGGCCGTCGATGCCACCCAGATCCACGAACGCACCATAATCGGTGATGTTCTTGACCACGCCGTCGACGATCTGGCCCTCGGCCAGGCTCTGGATCAGGCCGGTGCGCTGTTCGGCGCGGGTCTCTTCGAGCACGGCGCGGCGCGACACGACGATGTTGCCGCGGCGGCGGTCCATCTTCAGCACCTGGAAGGGCTGCGGGATGTCCATCAGCGGGCCGACGTCGCGGACCGGGCGGATATCGACCTGCGAACCGGGCAGGAACGCCACGGCGCCGTTGAGGTCAACGGTGAAGCCGCCCTTCACCCGGCCGAAGATCACGCCATCGACGCGGTTGCCAGCGGCGAATTCTTCCTCAAGCTTGTCCCAGGCGGCTTCGCGGCGCGCGCGGTCGCGCGACAGCATCGCTTCGCCGGCGGCATTCTCGACGCGATCGACATAGACCTCGACCTCGTCGCCGACCTTGAGGTCAGCCTTCTGGCCGGGGGCGGGCGCGAACTCGCGCAGCGGAACGCGACCTTCGGACTTCAGGCCGACGTCGATCACGACCATGTCATTTTCGATGCCGGTGACGGTGCCCTTGACGACCCGTCCTTCGAAGCCCTGGTTTTCGCCGCCGAGCGTATCGTTCAGAAGCGCCGCGAAATCGTCGCGGGAGGGAAATGCCGTAGTGGCCATAAGCTGTTAGAACCTTCTCATCATTATTTCCGGCCGTCCGGTTGTATCCGGAGGTCTTCAGCCGAACCACCGCCCGAACCTCATGCGCGAGCGGTATCCATCAGGTGAAACATGCGGAGGGGGGCTTAGCGCGCAATGCGAAAAGGGCGCGTCAAAAGCATGGGATATCCCACGCCCTGCGCGCCGTCCTCCGCGAGCATCGCTCGCTGGATGGAGTTTTTATAGCGAAAGCGCGTGCCTGGAGCAAGCGCGGCGCGGCTTTTAGCCGCGCGGCTTGGGCGGACGGCGGTTGCGGTCGCCGCCTGGGCGCGGGCCGGTGCGGTTCTGCGGCGGGCGCGGCGCGCCGGGAGGGCGGCTGCCCGGCCCTTGTGGCCGCGATCCAGCAGGCCCTTGAGGGCGGGGACGAACGGGTGGCGGCGCAGGGCGGCCCGGCGAAACGCTATAGCCTTCCTTGAGCAGCCGATTGAAGGCCGCGCGCACGGATTCGCCGATGCTCGCCTGCAATTCCTTGGGCAGGTCGCCGAACCCGGTATTGGGGCCGATCGCCTGCACGTCTCGCAACATCGCGTTGGGCACGCCCTTGGAGGCGGTCCTCAACGCCTGAACGGCGTCGATCAGGGAGGAGACGATGATCTCCTGCATCAGGTCGGTGGCGGATTTGGTCATTATATCCAACAAGGCGCGCGGGGGAGGCGCTGCTTTAGGCCGCGATGCGCGGCGGGCCAATGACAAAGTCGAGTGTCGGGACTCATAACCGCCAATGGTGGGCGCTGTCAGGAGTCCGGACCCCGGGCTTCCTCCAAAAGTGCCTTGAGCTGCGCCGCGCGCAACGGCTTGTAATATAGGGGCACGCCCGCCTCCCGAGCCGTCGCGATCAATGCAGGATCGAGGTCGCCCGTCACCAGCACCATGTCGGGTGGATTGGCCAGCCCAAGCGCGCGCACAGCGGCGATCAGGTCGAGCCCGTTCATGCCACCGGGCAGGCGATAGTCGGACAGAAGAAGTCCCGGTCTCGCGCCACCGCCGATTCGGGCCAGGGCGCTGGCGGCGTCTCCCAAGATCTCGAATGCCACGCCCCAGCGACCGAGTAGTTCGGCAAGGCCCTCCCGCACGTTGCGGTCATCATCAACGAACAGGACCGACCGCACTCGCCGAATGGCAGGGGTGGGCCGGACAGCATCATCCGGAATCTGATCCGGTTCCGCGATCAACGGCTGGCTGAACTGAAAGCGCGACCCTTTGCCCAGCCGTGAGACGACGTCGATCTCCGTATCGAGGAGCGCGACCGACCGCTTCGCGATCGACAGCCCGAGACCCAGCCCCTTGCGCCGATCGCGCTCGGGATTGCCGAGCTGAACGAACTCATCGAAAATCCGCCGGGTATCGGCTTCGGCGATGCCGACCCCGGTATCCCACACCTCGAACCGCAACCGTGCCCCGCGCCGCCGGGCCGCGACCAGGATCGCCCCCCTGTGAGTGCAGCGCAGCGCGTTCGAGATCAGGTTGGAAAGGACCTGTTCCAACAGGACCGGGTCGCTCCATACATATTCCCCGCCTGACCGCAGGCGAAGGTCGAGCCCGCGCTCGGTCGCGAGCGGGCGGAAATAATGGCTCAGCCGGTCGAACAATTCGTCGACCGAAACCGCGACTGGGCGCGCCTGTACCGCGCCTGCCTCCAGCTTGGAGATATCGAGCAGCCCGTCGAACAGGCTCTCCAGCGCAGCGATATTGTCCTGGATATTGCTGGCCACACGCTTGCCGTCCGCGTCGAGCCTTAGGTCTTCGAGCGAGGCCGAAAAGAGCCCAAGCGCGTAGAGCGGCTGCCGCAGATCGTGGCTTGCCGCGGCCAGGAACTGCGATTTGGCGAGATTCGCCTGTTCGGCCGTCCGGCGCGCCTCCTCGGCCTCGGCCTTCTGCACGATCAGCTCTGCCACCAGCGCGCGGTTTTCGAACCGGATGCGGAAGCCGTCCCGGATGGTGCGCGCCTGGACGCGGCAAAAGAGGATCAGGATAGCCGCATAGCCCGCCGCAGCGACGCCGAGCGCGGGGTAGCCCTGCGCCCCCACGGTCATCATCCGCACCAGCACGAAGCTGAAGATCAGCCCGACGAAGGCATAGAGGCCCGGCGGGTTATAGGCATTGCCCGGCACGCTCCCGCCCGCGATACCGAACAGACCGCAGAGCGTAAGAGCGACCGTGATCGGCGTCTCGGGGCGGGCAAAAAGGAAGATGGTCGATCCCCAGACCATCCCCGCGCAGCCCATATAGACGGTGTAATAAAGCGCCCAGCGCGGAAGCGCCTCGGGCGGAGGCGTGGCGCGGCGATAGGCCTGCAGCAACCCCTCGCGGCCAATCTGCGTCGAAAGCTGGACGGCCAGCCAGATCAGGATCGTGCGATGCGGGCTCCACGGCCAGGTCGTGATGACCATGTAGATGGTGACGATCCCGGCCGCGGCGGCGCTATTACGCAATTGCAGATAAAGCGTGCGGATGGCCTCGGTCGTGACCGGATCGGCCTCGGCGGGGCGCGAGACCGCAGCGATCGCGGTCATGCGATCAGGCCGAGCTCACGCGCGCGCAGGATCGCCTGGACGCGGCTTTGCGCACCCAGGCACTGGAACAGGTCGGTCAGATGGGCCCGGACCGTGCGCTCGGCGATGCCGAGGCGATGGCGGATCTCCTTGTTGCCATGGCCCTGCGCCAGCAGCTCCAGGACCTCGGCCTGACGCGATGTGAGTGTGGGCACCGCGTTTTCGCATCCGTCGAATGCGGTCCCGCCTGCCAGTACCGTCGCGATGCGCGCGACCATCGCGTCCGAAGCTTCGCGCTTGCAGATGAAACCGGCCGCGCCGCAGGCCTGCGCGCGCATCCGGGCGGCGGCATCCTCGCGGGCGGAGATCAGCACCAGCGGAATGTGCGGATGGCCGGCCTTCAGCTCCTCGATCAAGGAGAAGCCGTCGCGTCCGGGCAGGCCCGCGTCGATGAGGACGAGGTCCGCTCCCTCCTGCTCCAGCACGGCACAGGCGGCGTCCGCGCAATCAACGCTTTTGACCAGCCAGCCAGGCGCAAGCGCCTGTGCCATGCGCAAGAAACCCTCACAGAAGAGCGGATGATCCTCGACCAACAGAATAGTCGCCACTCGGCCGATCCCCCCGGCGCCCGAACTTGGGCCAGCATGAGCCCCGTCGGCGGACAGTTCAAGCACAGGCTGCGCAAGGCAGGTACCTGCCTATTTAGGCATATCCGGCCGGGTCAGCGGGGAATCAGCGGAAAGAGCTCAGTTGATCCGCTTGATCGTGATGATCTTCACCCTGTCGCGGATGATCTGATTGAGCGTCATCTCGTCATAGCCGCCGGGGTAGGTCGGCTTGGCGAGAATACGCTGCGCGACCGCCTTCCCGGTCAGCATGTGACCGAAGGCGGCATAACCGGCATAGCTGCCACGCGCATCGAGTTGGGGGGCGGGGCCAAGCGTGATGAAGAAATCCGCCATCGCCGAGCCGACCTCATTACGGGCCATCGAAAGCGTGCCGTCCGTATGCTTGATACCGGTCTTGCTGGTCGGCTCATGCTTGATCGGCAGGAAGCTGCGTCTGAGATTATGGTCGAGGCCACCTTGGATCAGGCCGTTGCCCTTGATCGATTTGCTGCGCGCGGCGCGGTAGAAATAGCTGCCGTCGAAACGGTGGTCGTCGACATAACGCAGGAAATTGGCGGTTGTTATCGGCGCACGCTTGGCCTCCAGCACGGCCGTGATCGTGCCCTCGCTGGTCACGATCGCGACACGGGGAAGGGGGGCGGGGCGCGCATGAGGACGGGCAAAACCCGCGGCCGATACCAGAGACAAGGCGATAACTAGCGGTCGGATCATCCTGAATTTCCGAAACATTCAATCGTTCGCCGCGGAAAAGGGGCGTTGTTCGATCAAGGCGATGGCCGCAGCGATCGCCGCGTCGATGCCGAGCTCGCTGGTGTCGAGCAGGGCGGCGTCGTCGGCGCGCCGCAGCGGTGCCGCGGACCGTGCGCTGTCGCGTTCGTCGCGGGCGCGGATATCGTGCAGCACCGCGTCGAGATGCACATCGAGCCCCATCTTCCTGAGTTCGGCATAACGGCGTTCAGCGCGTATTTCAGCGCTGGCGGTCACGAACAATTTGGCATCGGCATGCGGGGCGATCACGGTTCCGATATCGCGCCCGTCGAGCACCGCCCCGCCCGTCTGATTGGCGAAGCGCTTCTGCCGGTCGAGCAAGGCGGCGCGCACGCCCGGATGCGCGGAAACCATCGAGGCGGCCTTGCCGGCGGCTTCCGATTTCAGGCCCGGATCGTCGAGCGCGCTCGACAAATGTTCGGCGGCGTGAAGCGCATCCTCCGCCGAGGCGGGATCACCGCCCGCTTCCAGCACGGCGAGACCGACGGCACGGTAAAGCAGGCCGGTATCGAGGTGGGGCAGGTCGTAATGCGCAGCCAGCGCCTTCGCGATCGTGCCCTTGCCCGAGGCGGCGGGCCCGTCGACGGCGATGATCATGCCCGCGCGCCTGTCAGCAGAGCCCTGACCATGCCGAACAAAGCGATTGCCGTCCACACGATCTCCAGCGCCATCGAGCCGATGTTGAAATGGACCCGCAGGCTGGCGATCAGCGCCAGCGCTCCCAGCAGGTTCAACAGATTGAAGAGAAACAGGTTCATTGCTTTCGACAGGTTGGAATAAGCGAAGGCGGCCACGAGCACCGCACCCCCCGCCAGTCCGACAATGTCCGCGAAATCGAGCGTCATGCATCCTGCCTTAGAAGCCAGGGACGCAATATGGCCAGATAGGCAGCCGGATTATCGTTCATCGCGAAATGCGCGGCATCGGGGATAATTGCGAAATCGGCGCCGGCCTGCGCGGCGAAGGCCTCGACCGTCTCGGGCACCGCCTCGTCCGCCTCACCGGTCACGAACAAGGTGCGCCTGCCGTCTAGCCGCTTGAGGAGGGGCGTGCCCTCATAATCCTTGAGCGTGCCGCTCGCGGTGAATTCGGCGCGACCCCACATATGATTGTAGATTTTCGCGTTGAAGCTGATCGGCAGCGCGGCGCGATAGGCCGCGATTGCGGGAGCGGGATCATAGAGCTGGATATGGCGGCGATAGAAGGCCCGGATCGCCGCTTCGCAATCGGCATCGCTCGCGGCACTGGGCGTGTCGCACAGATAGAGGATGTCGCGGATTGCCGGCGGCATCGCATCCTTCAGCCGGTTGGCATCGCGCAGCCACGCCTGGGTCGAGATGAGCGGCGACTGCAGGATCAGCCCCGCGAGCGCCGCAGGCTGCCTCGCGCCATATTCAAGCGCGATTGTGCCACCCCAGCTCGTGCCGAGGACGTGCCACCGTTCGACACCGAGATGGGCGCGGATCGCCTCCAGCTCGTTGACGAAGCGTTCGACCCGCCAATTGGCCGGATCGCCGCGGTTTTCCGAACGCCCGCTATCAAGCTGATCGTAGAGGATTACGGCCCGATCGTCGGCGAGCGTGGTCGCGTTCAGGAAATACCAGTGGGCGCTGCCCGGCCCGCCATGCGCCATTACGATCGGCGGACGGCCATTATCCAGGTCGCCGTTGATCCGGACGTAGATGTGTCCGCCCTCGACCGGTACCATCTCTTCACGATCGGGCTGGAGCCTTACGCCAGGAAGGATTGGTGCGACCCTGCCTTCATGGTCGGTCGGGAGGTGCATCGCCTCAGACGACCTCGGCGCCGAGCGTCCGCATCAGATCGGTAAAGATCGGGAAGCTGGTCTGCACCGGCGCCATATCGTCGATCGTGATGGTGTCACGCGCCATCAGGCCCGCGACCGCGAAACTCATCGCGATGCGATGGTCGAGATGCGCGGCGATGGTGGCGCCGCCGGGTAGTTTTTCGCCGCCTGTGCCGTCGATGATCAGGCCGTCTTCCGTCTCCTCGACGCGCGCGCCGATCGCGCGGAGCCCTTCCGCCATCACCGCGATGCGGTCGCTTTCCTTCACGCGCAATTCCTCAAGACCACGCGTGACGGTGCGGCCTTCGGCCAGCGCGGCCGCCACGAACAGGACCGGGAATTCATCGACCATGCTTGGTACGATCGCTGGCGAGACCTCGACACCCTTGAGCGCCGAGCCGCGCACGCGGAGATCCGCCACCGGTTCACCACCGACCTCACGGCTGTCGAGATAGTCGATCTGGCCGCCCATTTCGCGCAACAGCTCGAACAAGCCCGCGCGCGTTGGGTTGAGGCCGACATTCTCGACCACCACGTCCGAGCCAGGCACCAGCAAGGCGGCCACCACCGGGAACGCGGCGGAGGAGGGGTCGCCGGGCACGGTGATGTGCTGCGGCCTCAGTTCCGCTTCGCCCCGGATCGCTATCACCCGGGCGCCATCCGCCTCCAGTTCGACCGAAAGATCGGCGCCGAAACCCCTGAGCATGCGCTCGCTATGGTCGCGGGTCGGGATCGGCTCGATCACGCGGGTCAGGCCCGGCGTGTTGAGGCCGGCGAGCAGGATCGCCGACTTCACCTGCGCGGAGGCGACGGGCAGGCGATAGTCGATCGGGACCGCCGGGCTGATGCCGCGCAAGGTCAAGGGCAGGCGTCCGCCCGGGCTGGCGGTGAATTCGGCGCCCATCTGCGACAAAGGGTCGATCACGCGGGCCATCGGCCGTTTGGAGAGCGATGCGTCTCCGGTGAAAGTCGCGGTTATCGGATGGCTCGCGACCAGCCCCATCAGCAAACGCGTCGAGGTGCCCGAATTGCCCATGTCGAGTGCCGACGAAGGCTGGAGCAGCCCGCCCACGCCGACACCATGGATCGTCCAGCGCCCGTTGGCGCGCCGCGCTATGTCCGCGCCCATCGCGCGCATCGCGGCGGCGGTGGCAAGCACGTCCTCGCCCTCCAGCAGGCCTTCGACCGTGCTTTCGCCTACCGCGAGCGCGGACAGCATCAGCGAGCGGTGCGAGATGGATTTGTCGCCGGGAACGCGCACGCGGCCCTTCAGCGGACCGACGGACTTGAAGGCGGCGGGGGTGGGGGCCATGTCGTGCATTGGCGGCGGCCTTGCCAGCGGCCCCGGCTCATGGCAAGGCGCGCGGCGTTCGGCGGGTCCGCTTATGCCGGATCGCCTCCCTTGAATTTCTTTCGGAGCAAAAACCCGTGGTGAAACCGGAATGGGGCACCAAGCGCACCTGCCCCAAGTGCGGCACGCGCTTTTACGATCTCGGCCAGGAAGAGCCGATCACCT
>Ga0207705_10000119_pt1 | contig 88108 bp, 72 predicted proteins | sample KBSC13metaG_FD_184314 | JGI IMG/M metagenome (GOLD analysis project Ga0207705, IMG submission 184314) | Corn rhizosphere microbial communities from Kellogg Biological Station, Michigan, USA - KBS C1-3 metaG (SPAdes) (version 2) | ecosystem: Host-associated > Plants > Roots > Rhizosphere > Soil ... | reverse complement strand
TCTGCCCAACCCTTCCTTCGGCTTTCAGCCGAAGGAAGGGTTGGGCAGATGGACGACTTGCTCTTGCAGTATCGCGCCTGCGGAGCGGAGTGCCGCGACGATTATCTGCGTCAGGTGGCGCACGACAATGGTTTGCCGCTGGCGTCGGTTCGCAGAATTGCCGACCGGCTTGGTGAGCGCGAGGACTTCGGCGCGCTGGTCCTGATTTGCGAGACGCGCCAGCTTCAAGGCGCTGCGGAATGTCAGACGTGGGAATCGGTGGGCAATTCCCAGACGCCCTCGGATACTCGGCGTGAAAAAATTTTCGCTACCTAGACTGCTACCTACAGTGAAGCGGCAGAAGCAGCACCGGCTGCCACAACCCGTAAGGTATTGTTTTTAAGAGAAAAAGTGGTGGACGCACTAGGGCTCGAACCTAGGACCCGCTGATTAAGAGTCAGCTGCTCTACCAACTGAGCTATGCGTCCATGCCTGTCCGGCAGGAGCGGCCGTGCCGCTTGGAGGCGCGCGGTTAGCAAGGTGGGCTCGCCTTGTAAACAGCCGTCATCGCGCGGCCGGCCTGATAGCCCGTCTGGTCTGGCCCTAGTGACCGTGGCTCTGATTGTGGCGCTGGATCGCCATCAGCAGCCCGAGGCAGATCATCACCGTCATCATCGCCGATCCGCCGAACGAAACCAGTGGCAGCGGAATGCCGACCACTGGCGCCAGTCCCATCACCATCAGCAGGTTGATCGCGACGTAGAAGAAGATGGTGGAGGTCAGGCCCGCGCTCAGCACGCGGCCGAATCGCGTGCGCGCATTCATCGCCACGCGCATCCCCCAGCCGATCACGAAGCTGTAAGCGAAAATGATGCCGAGCCCGCCGAACAGCCCCCATTCCTCCGCCATGGTGGCGAAGACGAAATCGGTATGACCTTCGGGCAGATAATCGAGATGGCTCTGCGTGCCCCGGAGGAAACCCTTGCCCGTGACCCCACCCGAGCCGATCGCGATCTTGGACTGGATGATATGATAGCCGTTGCCGAGCGGATCGCTCTCTGGGTTGATGAAGATCTCGATCCGCTTGCGCTGATAATCATGCATCTTGTGGAGCGCGATCGGGGTGAGCGCGACGCCGGCTGCGACCGCGCCCAGGAACCAGCGTTTGGGCACGCCCGACAGCACCATCGCCGTCACCCCGCCGAACGCGATCATCAACGCGGTGCCGAGATCGGGCTGGACCAGCACCAGCAGGAAGGGCACGCCGATCAGCAAGGCCGCCGGCCAGATCGCGGAAAAACGCCGTATCTCGCCCGCCGGCAGCATGTCGTAAAAGCGCGCGAGCACCAGGACGATCGCGGGCTTCATCAGCTCTGAAGGCTGGAGCGTGAAGACCTTGAGGTTCAGCCAGCGCCGGCTGCCCCCGCCGACCGCCCCCAGCGCCTCGACGCCGACGAGGAGGATCACGATGATCGCGTAGGTTGGCCAGGCAACCTCCTTCAACCGCCGCTCGTCCATGCGCGACAGCACCATCGCCCCGATCAGGAAGACGACATAACGTATTCCCTGCGGCAGCGCCCACGGCATCATCTTCCCGCCCGCCGCCGAATAAAGCACGACCAGACCGAAGCCGGTGATCGCGGTTACGATCAGAATCAGCCCCCAAGGCATGCGCGCGAGCGGCGCCGGGACGAGGCTGGTGCTGCTCAATCCGATGGATCCTGAGCGGCCGGTTCCTGCGGCGTGTCGGGTGCGGGGGTCGTGCTCTTGCCTTCCTGCGCTGCCTGCCAGCGCGCGGATTCGGCGGCCATGCGCGCGGCGATGTCGCCGTCCCAATTCTGTTCGAGCGCCGCGAGCGTGGTCATCGCTCGATCAGGTGCGAACAGGAAGGTCATGACGTCGCGCGCGATTTGCGCGGCGGCCGCGCCATGGCCGCCATGCTCCAGCGAAACCCCGATCGCATATTTCGGCTGCTCGACCGGGGCGAAGCCGATAAAATGGCCATGGTCCCGCAGCTTCCACTCGCCGGACTCCCCCAGCGCCTTGGCACGCCCCGCCGCGCGATCGGCCGCGCTGATGCGGCGGACTTGGGCGCTGCCGGTCTTGCCCGCCATCTCTACGCCCGGGACCGGCAGCTTGGATGCGCCCGCGGTGCCCGCGCCGCCCGTGTTGATCACGTCCCGCATCCCGCCGTGGACAACGGCAAGATGACTTGGCGGTATGTCGAGCGAGCCGCCCTGCGGCCCATAATGTCTGTTCGCGATCAGGCGAGGCGCGAGCGCGCGGCCGCTGGCGATGCGCGATGCCATCACCGCCAGTTGGAGCGGGTTGGCGAGCACATAGCCTTGCCCGATCGAAGCGTTGATCGTGTCCGCGGTCGTCCAGGGGTGTTTATAGCGCCGTGCCTTCCACGCAGCGTCCGGATAGGTGCCGTAGCGCTGCAATGTCGCCGGAAGCTCGAACTTCTCGCCGAGCCCTAATTGGTGAGCCATGCCGGCGACCTTGTCGATGCCGATGCGGCGGACCATCGTGTAGAAATAGACGTCGCAGCTCTGCTGGATCGCGCGGTGCATGTTGATCGCGCCGTGGCCGTGCGCGCGCCAGCAATGGAAGGTCGCGCTGCCGAGCCGGAAGAAGCCGGGGCAGTTGACCGTCTCGTCGGGATCGACGCCCCAGCGCAGCAGCGCGAGCGCGTTCATCGGCTTGACCGTCGATCCCGGCGGATAAAGACCGAGCAGCGCCTTGTTCATCAGCGGCAGATGATCGTCGCTCGAGAGCATCGCCCATTCGGACTTGCTGATCCCGTCGCTGAACCGGTTGGGGTCGTAGGACGGCATGGAACACATCGCGAGCAGCCCGCCTGTCTCGCAGTCGATCACCGTCACCGAACCGCTATTGGGCCCGAGCCGCCGGGACGCATATTCCTGGAGTGGTGCGTCGATCGTAAGGCGGAGCGTGTGGCCCATCTGCTCTGGCCGGGTGGTCAGTTCCTGCACCAGCCGGCCATGCGCGGTGACCTCGGTACGCTTGGCACCGGGTTTGCCCCTCAGCCACGGCTCCATCACCTTCTCGAGTCCCTCCTTGCCGACCTTGAAGCCGGGGGTGATGTAGAGCGGGTCGCGCGTCTTCTGATAATCGTCGGCCGAGGGCGTGCCGACATAGCCGCATAAATGCCCGACGGCAGCGCCGGCGGGATAGGACCGGGAAAAGCCGCTGCTCGGGGCGACGCCGGGCAGGTCCGCCTGGCGCAGCGAAACCGCCGCGAAACGCTCATAGTCCAGCCCCTCGATCACCGGCACCGGCTGATAGCCGGGCGACTTGTCGAGCGCGGTCTTGATCGCCTCGATATCGTCGTGGCTGAGAGCGAGCAGCTGGCGCAGCTCGTCGATCACGCGATCCGGGTCCTGCAGCCGATCGGGAATGAGGTCGACGCGGAAGCTGGTCTTGTTGACCGCGATCGGCTTGCCGTTGCGATCGACGATCCAGCCGCGCCGGGGCGGAATGACCTGGCTCTGGACGCGGTTGGCCTCGGCCAGCTTGTCATATTTGTCGCGCTCGGTGATCGCGAGCCATGCCAAACGACCCACCAGCAAGGCGGCGACTCCCGCCTGCGCGCCGCCGAGCACGATCGCGCGGCGCGCGAAACTGTCGGCCAGCGAATGGTCGGTGACGATTCGCCCGCCCCGGCGCCCCGAAAGGCTCATTTGGCGAACGATCTCATTTTGCCAGCCGCCAGCGGTCGAGCGCCGCGCACAGCCGCGCGATCGGGGGAAAGCAGAGGATGGCGAGGATGGTGGGGATCACCATAGGCCACAAAGCGCCGCCACCCGCGACGAAGGAGCCGAACGCCCATTGGCCTAAGGCGCAGAACAGGATGGCTCCCGACGCGATCCACCAATCGAGCCAGTGATCGCGCCACATCGGCCGCGCGTCGATCAGGTCGATGCCGAGGAACGCGATAGTCCATAATGTCATTGCGGAGCCGGGCGCCGTCCCGGTGATGAGATCGTCCGCCAGCCCCAGTGGCAGCGCGATCCAGGCGGCCCATAATTCCGGCCGCAGCAGCCGCCAGGCAAGCGCCATCAGCAGTCCGAAAGGCGGCAGGACCGGCGCGGTCGAGATGAAAGGCAACAGGTTGACGCACGAACCGAGCAGGGTCGTCGCGACCGGCAGCGCCTGCAGGCGGAGCGGCGAAGGGCGGCCGAGCAGATCGGATTCTATGATCGACATCTCACCATCGCTTACGGCTTCACCCGTTCGTGTCGAGTAGGGTTCGCGTCAGAGCGGTCGAGCTTACCGAGGTGGAGGATGTATTACCATGCGGATCACCTTTTGCGCCCCGCGGGCGGCGCAATCGGGGGTGGGGCCGGGGCCTGCGGCAACACCAACGCAAAATCGAGCTTGGCGGGCTGGGCAAGCGGGATCGCGGTGGCGATCTCGCCGCTCGCGCTGGTCACGACCCCGACCGGCAGATCTGGTGGATAGACACCCCCCACCCCCGACGTGACGAGCAGGTCGCCGCGCCGAAAACCAGGGCCCCCCACCACAGTGGAGTGAATCTCGATCGTGCCTTCGCCGCGCCCCTCGCCCAGCGCGGCCTCGCCGGTGCGGACCGAGCGCAACGGGACCGCGCTGCCGCCATCGGTCAGCAGCACGATCCGCGATGCGTGCGCGCCGACCTCGGCGATCCGCCCGACCAGCCCGTCGGCGGCGCGCACCGGCTCGCCCGTCTCGACCCCATCCGCGCGGCCGGCGGCCAATGTGGCGAAGCGGCGCGTGCCCGACAGATCCGAACCGACGATGCGTGCCGCGACGATCGGCTGGCTCTGGTCCCCGACCAATTTGAGCGTGCGCTTGAGCCGCGCATTCTCGAACGCCAGCACGCGCGCCTGGATCAGCCCGCGTTGCGCATCGGCGAGCTGGCTGCGCAAGGCGCGATTCTCGCTTGCCGCGTTGAAATAGTCGCCAATGTCGCTCGCCAGCGAACCGCCGCCGCGCACGATCGGGCGGGTGGCGGTGGCGATCGGGGCGGTCATATCGAGCGCCAGCCCGCGAATTCCCTGGAAGGCGAGCGGATCGAAGCGCGCGATCAGGACGAGCGCCAGCCCGGCCACGACACCGATGCCGGCCGTGACATAGCCGAAGAACAGGCCATATTGGATGCGCCGCGAAAAGCCGCGGCCGCGATGGCGCGGCGGGGCCATGGCTCCGCCCCGGGCCTCAGGCCGTGTGCAGCACGCCGCGGAACATCGGATCCTCCAGCGCGCGGCCGGTACCCAGCGCAACGCAGGTGAGCGGATTGTCCGCGACGGTGACGGGAAGGCCGGTCGCCAGGCGCAGCACCTCGTCGATGCCCTGAAGCAAGGCGCCGCCGCCGGTGAGCACGATGCCTTGGTCGACAATATCGGCCGCGAGCTCGGGCGCGGTATTCTCAAGCGCCATGCGGACGCCCTCGACGATCGCGGAGACCGGCTCGGACAGTGCCTCGGCTATCTGGCCCTGGGTGATCTCGATTTCCTTGGGCACGCCGTTGACGAGGTCGCGACCCTTGATCTGGATGCGCTCGCCTACGCCGTCGGCCGGCATCTGCGCGGTGCCATGCTGCTGCTTGATCCGCTCGGCCGTGGCCTCGCCGATCAGCAGATTGTGATTGCGACGGACATAAGAGGCGATCGCCTCGTCCATCTTGTCGCCGCCGACACGCACGCTGGTCGTATAGGCCAGGCCGCGCAGCGACAGCACCGCGACCTCGGTCGTGCCGCCGCCGATATCGACCACCATCGATCCGATCGGCTCCGTCACGGGCATGTCGGCGCCGATCGCGGCCGCCATCGGCTCCTCGATCAGGAAGACCTGGCTCGCGCCGGCATTGGAGGCAGCATCGCGGATCGCGCGGCGCTCGACCTTGGTCGATCCCGACGGCACGCAGATGATGATCTCGGGCCAGCGCGGGAAGCGGCGTTGACCGTGCACCTTGTGGATGAAGTGCTTGATCATCTGCTCGGCAATATCGATGTCCGCGATCACCCCGTCGCGGAGCGGGCGGATGGCTTCCATATGTTCGGGCGTCTTGCCCATCATCATCTTGGCGTCATCGCCCACCGCGCGCACTTTCTTGACGCCGTTGACCGTCTCGATAGCAACCACCGAAGGCTCGTCAAGGACGATGCCGCGGCCGCGCACATAGACCAGAGTGTTGGCGGTGCCGAGGTCGATCGCCATGTCGTGCGACATGAATTTGAACCAGCGCATGAAACCCATATTTATACTGTCCGTCCGACGCGCGACCCGGCGGAGTATCTTCATACCGATGATAGAAAGCCCGGTCGCGGAAGCCCGCTGACTGGGCTAGACCCTCGACCATGTCAATACGGCGCCTTCCAGAGCATCTGATCAACCGAATCGCCGCGGGCGAGGTGGTCGAACGCCCCGCATCCGCACTCAAGGAACTGGTCGAGAATGCGATCGACGCGGGAGCGCGCAACATCGTGGTGCGCCTTGCCGAAGGGGGGATTGGCGGGATTGAGGTGATTGACGACGGCTGTGGCATGACGCGCGACGACATGGCGCTCGCGCTGGAGCGGCATGCTACGTCAAAGCTGCCGGACGACCTTATCGAGCGGGTCGCGACGTTGGGTTTTCGGGGCGAAGCGCTGCCCTCGATCGCGAGCGTGGCAACGCTGACGCTCGAAAGCCGGGTCCGCGGTGGCGAGGGCTGGCGGCGCGTGGTCGACAACGGCAAGCTCAAGGAGGAGGGGCCAGCCGCGCTTCCGCCGGGTACGCGGGTCAAGGTGGAAGGGCTGTTCGCGCGGGTCCCCGCACGCGCCAAGTTCCTGCGAAGCCCGCGATCGGAATATGCTGCCTGCGTCGATGTGGCGCGCCGGCTTGCGATGGCGCGGCCGGAGATCGGCTTCACCTTCGAACATGACGGGCGCCGGTCTTTCTCGGTCCAGCCCGACGAAACGCGGCCTGAACGGGTCGCAGCGTTGATCGATCGCGAACTGGTGCGCAATTCGGTCGCAGTCGATCATGTGCGCGAGGGGCTGACGCTCGGCGGCGTAGCGGGGCTGCCCACATTCAGCCGCGGTGTCGCAGATCACCAATATCTGTTCGTCAACGGACGGCCAGTGAAGGATCGGCTGCTGATCGGCAGCGTGCGCGCGGCCTATCAGGATCTGCTTGCGCGCGATCGGCATCCGGTGCTGGCATTGTTTCTCGAAGTGACCGCGGAAGAAGTCGACGTGAACGTCCACCCCGCCAAAACCGAAGTGCGCTTTCGTGAAGCCGGGCTGGTGCGCGGCATGATCGTGGGAGGGCTGCGCGCCGCGCTCGACAGCGCCGGCCATCGCAGCGCGCAGCGCCCCTCGGCGGCGGCGTTAGGCCGCTGGCAGACCGAGCCGATGGCGCCGCAATGGGCACCGAGCCGTCCACCCAGCCAGGGTTCCGTCTGGGATAATCTGCCCGAATATACGCCGGCACCGTTAGGGCGAGCGGAAGTTGCATTCGAGGCGCCCCCCGCGCCGGTCGAGCATCCCTTGGGGATCGCGCGCGGGCAGGTCGCGGCGACCTATATCGTCGCCGAGGCCAGGGATGGCCTGATCCTGGTCGATCAGCATGCCGCGCACGAACGGCTGGTGCTCGAACGGATGCGCCGTGCGATGGCCGATGGCGGCGTGGCGAGGCAGGCGTTGCTGCTGCCCGAAGTGGTCGATCTGGATGAGTCCGCCTGCGACCGGCTCGAAGCGCGCGCCGCCGAGCTCGCCGAACTGGGCCTCGAACTCGAACGTTTCGGCGCCAAGGCGGTGCTGGTGCGCGCGACGCCGGCCCTCCTCGGCGCGAGCGACGCCAGGCAACTAGTGATCGATCTAGCCGACGAACTTGCCGCCTATGACGAGGCGCTCAGCCTCAAGGAGAAACTCGACGCTATCGCCGGCACCATGGCCTGCCACGGATCGGTCCGCGCGGGGCGCATCCTCTCGGTTGCCGAGATGAATGCCTTGCTGCGCGAAATGGAGGTCACGCCCCATTCCGGCCAGTGCAACCATGGCCGCCCGACCTGGGTGAAATTGGGCCATGGCGATATCGAGAAGCTGTTCGGCAGGAAATGAAGCGTTGGAGATCGGGCCGATCGCGGTGGTTTCAGAACTATTGTTAGTCGCCACGCTTTTGGATGCGGGATCGCATCGCGCGATCGGCGAACGCTCCCGCGATGATCGCGAAGGCATAGGCGATCAGGTCCCATATCGAGAAGACACGCCCAAGGAGGAGCGCGCCGGGAAGCGTCAGCCGGAAGGCATCCAGCCAGGGGGAATGGTACAGCTTGAAGACCTCCACCGCTGACGCAATCAGGCCCGCCGCGAGCGCGACCCTGGCGATCGGCCAGTGCGGGCGGGTCGACGAGACGATCCAGTAAATCATCAGCGCCCACAGGATCGAGCCGCCATATTTGACGATCATGAAGGGCAGCCCGAAATGGGTCAGCCTGAGCGTGAGACCGGCCGCAATGGTTCCGAGGACCAGCAGCGCTGACAGAAGGGGAGAGCGGCCTGGCATGATGCCGGATTAGGGCTCGAGCCGATGACCGGCAACCGAACCCCTATTGCTCCGTTGGGGCTGCACAACAAATCAAGGAGCACAGGATGAAATTGTCAGGCATCGCCCTATTCGCAGGTATTGCGGTCAGCGCCATCGCGGCAGCGCCGGTCGCGGCCCAGGATCATGTTTCGGAGCATCGCGTCGAGGTGCACCGCACTCACGACCAGCGACGACCGCCACGACAATGGCTGGCACCGTCACATGGGACGGCACCGGGTTTGCCAGACGCATTGGTACCATCATCGCAAGGTAACGCGCTGTACCTCGCGCCGCTGGGGCTGATCCCACGAGATGCACCGTTCGGGCTGAGCTTGGCTCAGCCCGAATCGTGAATTTGTCTGGCTACAGCGCGTTCGCCGCTCCCAGGAGCGCGCGGACCGAAGCTGTCGCCACGTCGGTGTCGATGCCGACACCGAACAGCACCCGCCCGTCTTCGGTCTTCGCCTCGACATAAGCGGCGGCCTGGACGTTGCCGCCATGCCCAATGGCGTGCTCCGAATAGTCGACGATATCGAGGCTGAGACCGAAGCCCTCATGCAGCGCCGCGAGCACGCTCGAGAGCAGGCCGTTGCCCCGGCCGCTCACCGACGTCTCAACCCCGTCATGCCGCACCCGACCGGTGAAGATCCGGTCGGTCCCGGCATGCGTTTCGCTATAGTCGACCAGCGCATATTTCTGGCCGCCGGTCAGTTTGTAATGCTCCTGGAATCGCGCCCAGATATCGGCGGCATTCAATTCGCGGCTCGTTTCGTCGGCGAGCGCCTGGACCGATCGGCTGAAATCGGCCTGCATCCGCTTGGGTAGCTTCAGCCCCTTGTCCTGCTCCAGCACCCAGGCGACGCCGCCCTTGCCCGACTGCGAATTGACGCGGATCACCGCCTCGTAATCGCGCCCCAGATCCTTAGGGTCGATCGGCAGATAAGGCACGTCCCAGATCTCGTCGTTGCGCTGCTCCTGCGCGGCAAATCCCTTCTTGATCGCATCCTGGTGCGACCCGGAGAAAGCCGTGAACACCAGATCGCCGGCATAAGGGTGGCGCGGATGGACGGGCAGGTTGTTGCAATAAGTGACCGTGTTGATCACCTCGTCAATGTCCGAAAAGTCGAGACCTGGATTGACGCCCTGCGTGTAGAGATTGAGGCCCAGGGTCACCAGGTCGACATTGCCGGTGCGCTCGCCATTGCCGAACAGGCAGCCTTCGACCCGGTCAGCGCCCGCCATCAGCCCGAGTTCGGCCGCGGCGACGCCGGTGCCGCGATCATTATGTGGGTGGAGCGAGATCACGACGCTGTCGCGCTTGCTGATGTGCCGTCCGAACCATTCGATCTGGTCGGCATAGATATTGGGCGTCGCGGCCTCGACCGTCGCGGGCAGGTTGAAGATGATCGGATGATCCGGCGTGGGCGTCAGAACGTCCATCACCGCCTCGCAGACCTCCAGGCTGAAATCGAGCTCGGCGGTCGAGAAGGTTTCCGGGCTATATTCGAAATGCCAGTCGGTCTGCGGCCGCTTCGCGGCCTCGTCGCGCAGGATCTTGGCACCGGTGACCGCGATCTGCTTGATCTCCTCGCGGCTCATCCCGAACACGATCCGCCGCCAGGCGGGCGAAACCGCATTATAGAGATGGACCACCGCTTTGGGGGCGCCCTCCAGGCTTTCGAAGCTCTTCTCGATCAGGTCGCGCCGTGATTGGGTCAGCACCTGGATCATCACGTCGTCGGGAATGCGCCCCGAGCGAACCAGCCCCGATATGAAGTCGAATTCGGTCGCGCCCGCGCTCGGAAAGCCGACCTCGATCTCCTTGATCCCGACCTTGACCAGCAGATCGAAGAAGCGGTTCTTCTTCTCCTCGTCCATCGGGTCGATCAGCGCCTGGTTGCCGTCGCGCATATCGGTCGACAGCCAGCGCGGCGGCTTGTTGATGATGCGGCTCGGCCATTGCCGGTCGGGCAGGTCGACGGCCGGGAAGGGGCGATATTTTACGGATGGATCGGCGAGCATCGGCATTTCAGGTCTCGGCAGATAAGAGCGTCGGGGCGCCTCTTTCGGCGCGGCGGCGGTCCCTTAGGCGGTGAGCGGCGGCCTGATAAGGCCGCGAACGTTCGACGCGCCTAAGGGCGCGTAAGTCGAAGCGTAAGAAGAAGGCCGCGGCCGAATTGCATGTGGGTGCCCATAAAGCGATGCGTGGGCAGGGTCTAGAGCCTGATCGTGATTGGTGGAAGCGCCGCGCTCCCGCTGTTCGCGTGTATCAAGGCGCCTGTTTTGCGGTTGAAAGCTTCTTAACCGCTTTATGGGATGATCCGCCGCTTGAGAGGAAAAGCCTCAAATGTTGCAGATCACCTATATCAGCACCGCCAGACCCGAATTGCCGCCCGAGGCGATCGACCAGATTCTCGCCGCGTCACGTCGCAACAACCATGCCGAGGGTATCACCGGCCTGCTGCTCTATGACGGCTACCGCTTTCTCCAGGCGCTGGAAGGCGATCCGGCCCGCGTGCAGCGCACCTACGAGCGGATCAAGTCCGACTCGCGCCACCGCGCGTGCGTGCTGCTGGGTTCGCACGAGGTTACCGAGCGGTCGTTCGGAAACTGGTCGATGGCGTCGCAACGCGTCGGAATCTCCAAGGGAAGCACGGTGGCCGAACTGGTCGATAGCCTCACCGAAGAGGTCACCGATCCGACGATGCAGGCGCTGTTCCGCAGCTTTGCCCGGTTGCGCCTCGCAGCCTAAGCCAGCGCCGCCACCGTCACATCGATCAGGCGCGCGTCGCCGGCGGCGATGACCTTGCCGTCGCTGCCCATGTCGAGCGGCCCGCCCTGCCAGTCGCGCATTGCACCGCCCGCGCCTTCGACGATCGGGACCAAAGCCGCGAAATCGTAGAGTTTCAATCCATCCTCGATCACGAGATCGAGATGCCCTGCGGCGAGCAGCCCATAATTATAGCAATCCCCGCCCCATAAAGTGTCTCGTGCGGCGACGCGCACCCGCTCGAACGCGGTCCAGCTTTCGGGCGTGAAATAGCCCGGCCCGGTCGTGGCGAGGTGCGCCTGCCCGATTACCTCGCATGGCCGCGTGCGGATCAGCGCTCCGTTGAGGGTCGACGGCTTGCCGGTCGCGCCGAGCCAGCGCTCGCCCGAGATCGGCTGATGGATCAGCCCCACCACGGGCTTGCCGCCTTCGATCAGCGCCACCAAAGTCCCGAAGATCGGCCTTCCGGCGACGAACGATCGCGTGCCGTCGATCGGATCGAGCACCCAAACGCGCTCCGCATCGGCGCGATCGGGACCATATTCCTCGCCGATCACACCATCCGAAGGACGCTCTTCGGCCAGGATCGCGCGCATCGCTGCCTCGGCGGCGCGGTCGGCCTCCGTCACCGGCGACAGGTCCGCCTTCGCCTCCATTGCGAACGGCTTGCGGAAGAAGGGGCGGATCGCGGCGCTTGCGGCATCGGCTAGCCGGCCGGCAAGCTCCAGGTCCTGATCGGTCATTCCAGCTCTTTGCCAGCTGTCTCCGGCACCGCCAAGGCCACGATCACCAATGCCACCGCTGTCACGCCGACCGTATACCATAGCCCCGCGAGCGGATCGCCGGTCTTGGCGACGATGTACTGGTTGATGAAGGGCAGGAAGCCGCCAAAATAGCCCGACCCGATATGGTAGGGGATCGACAGCGATGTGTAGCGCACGCGGGCCGGAAACAGCTCCACCAGCAACGCCGCTACCGGCCCGTAGGTCATGCCGGAGATGAAGGCGACCGCGATGATCCCGAATGCGACCCGCAATGCGCGACCGAGCGGCGGGGTAACCTTCCCGGTCGGATAGCCGGCATCCTTGAGCGCGACTTCGATTGCCGCATCGTCGGGCGCGGTCAGCACCTTGCTGCCGATCGTCACCATCGGCGCTCCGACCGCGGTCTTGACCTTGGTATAAGTGATGCCGCGCTTCGACAGGCTGTCGAGCACGCGGCCGCAACCGGTCGACTGGCCGTGCGGCGCGAGCGGATTGAAACGGCAATCGCTGCCCCGCACCACCACCGGCGCGCGGGCCTGCGCCGCGGCGAGATCGGGATTGCCGTTAACCGCCATCATCTTGAACAAGGGGAAAGCGAGCAAAAGCATCAGCACATAGCCGGCGACGATCGGCGGCTTGCGCCCGATCTTGTCGGATAGCCAGCCGAACAGGATATACCAGCCGATGCTGAGCAGAGCCGAGAAGCCGACGATCAGCCGCGCCGGCGTATCGTCGATCCGGACGGCGTTCTGGATGAAATAGAGCGACTGGAAATGCGCGGTGTAAAAGATCACCGTCAGCCCGGCGGTGATGCCGAACAGCACCACCAGCAGCTTGCGCCATTTGGGCCAGCTGTCGACGCTCTCCTTTAACGGATTGCGCGCAATCTTGCCCTCGATCTGCATCGCGCGGAACACCGGGCTCTCGTGCAGCATCATCCGCACCCACAGCGAAATGGCGAGCAGCACCAGGCTGAACAGGAAGGGGATGCGCCAACCCCAACTCACCCAATCCTGCTTGGGCGCAAAATTGCTCGCGGAAATGACCACCAGCAGGCTGAGCAGGAAACCGCCCGCGACGCCGGCATGGATGAAGCTGGTGTAGAAGCCGCGTTTCTTCCTGGGTGCATGTTCGGCGACATAGATCGCCGCGCCGCCATATTCGCCGCCGAGCGCCAGTCCCTGAGCAACCCGCAGCAGCACCAGCAGCAAGGGTGCGGCGATCCCGATCGTTGCATAGGTTGGGAGCAAGCCGACGCCGGCGGTAGCCCCGCCCATCAACGCGACCGTCACCAGGAACGTATATTTGCGCCCCAATTTGTCGCCCAGCACGCCGAACAGCACCGCGCCGACCGGGCGCATGCCGAAGCCTACGCCGAAGGTCGCGAGCGTGATCAGCAGCGAGACGGCGGCATTACCGGCGGGAAAAAAATTCTGGCCGATGACGCCGGCGAGCGTGCCGTAAACGAAGAAATCATACCACTCGAACACCGTCCCCAAGGTCGAGGCGAGGATGACGAGCCGGAGTGAGGACCGCTCTCCGACGTCGATAGGTGCTCGCTTCATTCTTATCCTCTCTTGGCCCGGTGTATCGTTGCTTGCGGGCCGCGCCAAGCCAGGGTCGTTACGCCACCACTCCGGGATGGTTCCGTCCATCGAACTTGACGATCGTGGGCTCGAGCGCGTGTCCTTCGTCCAGACAGCGATAATTGACGCTGACGTGGCGCGGGTGAGAGCGCGGACGGTAGAAACTCTTGATCCCGCACTGGCTGCAGAAGATGTGCTGCGCGGTGCCTGTTCCAAACCGGTAGGTGGTGGTTTCCTTGCGGCCTTCGGTCAGCCGAAAGGCGTCTTCGGGCACGAGTAAGTGGAGATAGCCCGTCATGCTGCAGATGGAGCAGTCGCAATCGTCCACCTGCACCTTGGCGTCGGGCAGTTCGACCTCAAACCGCACGAGCCCGCAATGGCAGCCTCCCTCGACCTTGATCATAGGAGTTCCACCGCCATCGCCGTCGCCTCGCCGCCGCCGATGCAGAGCGACGCGACACCGCGCTTGAGCCCGCGTGCCTTGAGCGCGGCAATCAATGTGGCGAGGATGCGGGCCCCCGACGCGCCGATCGGGTGGCCGAGCGCGGTGGCGCCACCATTCACATTGACCTTGTCATGTGGGATGCCGAGGTCGCGCATCGCGATCATCGTTACCGCCGCGAACGCCTCGTTGATTTCGAACAGATCGACCTCATCCACCGTCCAGCCGGCCTTTTTCAGTAATTTCTGAATGGCCGGAACCGGCGCGGTGGTGAATTTGGCGGGCTCATGCGCATGCGCCGCGGTTGCGACCACGCGCGCCTCGATCGTCAGTCCCAGCGCTTTCGCCACACTCTCGCGCGCCATCACCAAAGCGGCGGCGCCGTCGGAGATGGAGGAGGCGTTGGCGGCGGTAATCGCGCCGTCCTTGATGAAGGCCGGCTTCAGCGTCGGGATCTTGTCCGGCCTGGCTTTGCCGGGTTGTTCGTCCTGCTCGACCAAAGTCTCGCCGGCCCGCGTCTTGACGGTCACGGGAACGACCTCGTCGGCGAACCCGCCTCCGCTGACCGCTTCATTGGCGCGCCTGAGGCTCTCGATCGCGAAAGCGTCCATCGCTTCGCGGGTGAACTGATAGTCCCGCGCGGTCTCCTCGGCGAACACGCCCATCGCCTTGCCGGGCTCATAGGCATCCTCGAGCCCGTCGAGCATCATCGAATCCATGATCCGGTCATGGCCGATCCGCGCCCCACCGCGATGCTTCTGGAGCAGATAGGGCGCGTTGGTCATGCTCTCCATGCCGCCTGCAATCACCACGTCGACCGCGCCGCAGCGCAGCGCCTCGTCGGCCATGATCGCGGCCTGCATGCCCGATCCGCACATCTTGTTGACCGTCGTCGCCTCGACCGAACGCGGCAGTCCCGCGCCGAGCGCCGCCTGGCGCGCAGGCGCCTGGCCAAGACCGGCCGGCAGCACACAGCCCATATAGATGCGGTCGATCTGGTCGGGGTTCACGCCCGCGCGCGCAACCGCGGCCTTGACGGCAGTCGCGCCCAGTTGGGTCGCGGACACGCCCGCAAGCGCGCCCTGGAATGCGCCCATCGGGGTGCGGGCGTAGCTGCAGATGACGGTAAGATCGGTCATGAAACACTCCTTGCCGCGCGATATAGGCGCGCTGAACGGATTCGTCAGGAGCTAGTGTAGCTGCCCCAAATCCGCCATGCCGGCGGAGGCCGGTATCTCAGGAGATAGAGCGAGGCGGGCGCCAAGCCTCCCGCGGCCCCGGCCTCGGCCGGGGCGACGGTTATCGGCTAAATTGAAGCTCAGGCGGCGTCGCCGCCGGCCTTTTCCTTCTTCTTGGCGAAGACGCGGACCGGTTCCTTGCGGCCTTCGACCACGTCCTTGTCGATCACGATCTCGTCGACGCCGTCCATCGACGGCAGGTCGAACATCGTGTCGAGCAGCATGCCCTCCATGATCGAACGCAAGCCGCGCGCGCCGGTCTTGCGCAGGATCGCCTTCTTCGCGATCGCGCTCAGCGCCTCGTCGTTGAAGGTGAGCTTGACGCCCTCCATCTCGAACAGCTTCTGATACTGCTTGACGAGCGCGTTCTTGGGCTCGGCCAGGATCTTGACCAGGGCCGGCTCGTCGAGGTCTTCGAGCGTCGCGATCACGGGCAGACGCCCGACGAATTCGGGGATCAGGCCGAACTTGAGCAGATCCTCGGGCTCGCACTGGCGCAGCACTTCACCGGTGCGGCGCTCGTCGGGTGCCGCCACGAACGCGCCGAAACCGATCGACTTGCCCTGGAGGCGGTCGCCGATGATCTTTTCGAGACCGCTGAACGCGCCACCGCAGATGAACAGGATGTTGGTCGTGTCCACCTGCAGGAATTCCTGCTGCGGATGCTTGCGGCCGCCCTGCGGCGGGACGGAGGCAGTGGTGCCTTCCATCAGCTTGAGCAAAGCCTGCTGCACGCCTTCACCCGACACATCGCGCGTGATCGAGGGATTGTCCGCCTTGCGGCTGATCTTGTCGATCTCGTCGATATAGACGATGCCGCGCTGCGCCCGCTCGACATTATAGTCGGAAGCCTGGAGCAACTTCAGGATGATGTTCTCGACGTCCTCGCCGACATAACCGGCTTCGGTCAGCGTCGTCGCATCCGCCATCGTGAAGGGCACGTCGAACGTCTTGGCGAGCGTCTGCGCGAGCAGGGTCTTGCCGCAGCCGGTCGGGCCGACGAGCAGGATGTTCGACTTGGCGAGCTCGACGTCGGCACCCTTCGCGCCGTGGTTGAGCCGTTTATAATGGTTGTGCACCGCGACCGAGAGCACGCGCTTGGCCTGCTTCTGGCCGATCACATAATCGTCCAAATGCCCGTTGATCTCGGACGGGGAGGGCGTCCCCCCATCCTTGCGATTGACGAAGGTCGCCTTCGTCTCTTCGCGGATGATGTCGTTGCACAGCTCGACGCATTCATCGCAGATGAACACGGTCGGCCCGGCGATGAGCTTGCGCACCTCGTGCTGCGATTTCCCGCAGAACGAGCAGTACAGGGTGCTCTTCGAATCGCCGCCGCTCAACTTAGTCATATCTTCCTTCACTCTCGGGCCGCCCGAGTCGGTAGGCATCCTACCGTGCTCTGGCTGAGCGGCAAGGCTGTTAAACTAGCTGGGCAGCCTTGCCGTGGGGTTACCGTTCCAATCATATTTGGTTCCCGCGCGGTGGATACAAGGAGCCAACGCAGGCATCTCTAGCGACGGGAGGTTCCCGGGGGATTAAGTTTGGCGTTAGCTGCGGGTGCTTGCCAGTCCATCAAATAGCGGATTAAGCGGTGACGGGACCTTTGGGGGACGGCAAACAATGCCGGTGTGCCAAGCGTATATATGGGAGCGGCCGGGCGCGCTTGTTTTTGCGGCACTGCCCCGGCTCGCACCCCCGACATGCGCCAACCCGGCCTGTCTTGAGCTCCGATGAGGCGGGATGCATGAAGGAGACGACCGCAAACTACCCTTCGCATCCGCAAGGACGGGGTGCAGGCGTCGGTCCTGACGGGAAACGACATATCCGCTACCTCGACGGGCTCAGAGGTGTGGCCATACTCCTCGTGATCATGATCCACACGAGCCAGATCGTGGCCGGGCTTCCCTCGGCCGTGCGGAACCTTGCTTTCTATGGCGTGCGCGGCGTCCAGCTCTTCTTCATCGTCAGCGGGCTGACCCTCACCATAAGCCACCGTAACAAGCCGCTGGCGCTGGCTGATTTCGCGGCCCGGCGTTTCTTCCGGATCGCGCCTATGTTCTATTTCGGGGCGGCGCTCTACGTGGCGTTGGGCCTTCTGACGAATCTTCGCTTCGCGCCGCAGAATCCCAGATGGGGCGAAATAGTTGCCACGCTCACCTTCGTTCACGGCTGGTCGATTAGCGCGAACAACAAGATCGTGCCTGGTGGCTGGAGCATCGCGGCGGAAGCGATGTTTTACCTTCTCTTTCCGATCCTGCTGAAGCTTTCGGTGCATCCGCGCCGCTTCACCCTGACGGTTCTTGGAACCTACCTTCTCGCCGGCCTGGTTTATTACGGGCTGCGCAAGTTCGTTCCAGGCGACCCCGTCATGGTGCAGACCTTCGCCTTGAATTTCTGGCTTTGCCATCTGCCGGCCTTCGCCGGCGGATGCTGGATTGCGGCCCGGATCGGGCAAGATCGGCTGTCGCCCCGCGCCGCAGGTCTGATAGCGACGTGCTCGGTGGTCGGGATGGTGATCGACAGCCAGATGCGCGGCCATTCGAACCTCCTCGTTTCGATCGTGCTCCTCTCACTGTTTGTCTGGGCGGTGACCAAGGCTCGGCCGCGTTTCCTCGAGGGCAAGCTGTTGCCGCTGATCGGCGAGATCAGCTTCAGCCTCTATATTCTACATTTCCTGATCGTCGGCTTGCTCGCGCTGATCGCGGGCCCGGTGGAGCAAAGGATCGGGTGGGCGGCGACCTTCGTCTTGTTCTACCTGGTGACATTGGCAGTCGCTGGCTCGCTTGCTTATGCGAGCTTTCGGTGGATCGAGACGCCGTTCATCGCGCTCGGGCGCAACCTGTTCCGGAACGAGCCCCGAGCCGGATGAGGCCAAGCGCGGCTGATGAGGCCAAGCGCGGCTGATGTAGCCGCTCGAAGACCGGGTGCACGGCACGCCTCGGAGTATCCCGTGGCAATCTCCGCGACGGATCGCGCGCCAGTGGTGGGTAAATCGCTCGCCTACGGCACACCACGACCTGGTCTTCGTGCCAAAGCCGGAAGAGCGCCGAGCCGCGGCAGCGTGCGCAATACCGCCTGCCAGCCCAGGAAAGCGACGATGCCGAACAGACCGGCGGTGGCAACGCTCAGTGGCACGGATGATATGTGCAAGCGTTCGCGGACGAGATTGATCGCTAAACCTTGGGTCAGATAAATGTAGAATGTAGCTTGTGCGAGGAAGGCCACGAGTGCCGCCAGCGGCGCCCACATCGGCACACGCGGGACAAAGAGGATCGCAAATGTCGCGCCGAGCAAGGTGATCGCGTGCGGGTCGGAGAAGCTCCAGTCGAAACTTGCCAACAGATAGACTGCGATGACCGTAAACCATTTACGGAAGGTCGTCCGGGCCTCGTTGACAACCCAGCCAAAAGCAAAGGCATAGGCCCAGGCATCGGTGCGGAAGCCAATGCGTATATCGGTTTCGTCCGACAATGCAGCCTGCACGCCGAGCTTCAACGCGAACGCGCCCGCCGCCATTGCCAGCGCGAAGCGCCAGGGCGACCGCGTCGCGAAATTCTTGATGGGCCCGATCTGGAACAGCGCGACGCACAGGACGACGCATTGGAAAAGCGTTTGAATGAACCAGAATTGCACCATCGAGACGACGCCCGGATCTTTCCAGTAATTCGTCACCAGCGCGAGCGTGCGCCAGCCGATGTGGTTCTTGGAAAGTAGGCCATAAATGCCGAGCATCACATAATAAGGAATGATCAGGCGCACGAAGAATTGCCAGATCAGCGACCAACGCTCCGCGGAAATCAGGCGATCGCGTTGGAAGCGGCTGGAATTGTAGCCTGCAGTCATCAGCAGCGTCAGTGCGCCGCCTTGCAGCATGTATCCTGGCCCGGGCCCCAACGCATGCGCGGTGACAATCAGAGCTATGGCCAGCGGCCGGATCAGCATCTCGGTCGACACCCAGCGGAAGTGGCGCGGGCCGACGCTGCGCTCGGCCGCGCGCTGCTCGATCTCGCGGATCGTCATCCGTTCCCAATGATCGGGTAATTGGCCAAGCGCGCGTTCGATTGCCATCGATACTTCGACATAAGCCAGCGAATCGCCCGCCAGCCCGGTGAAACTGTCATCCGCTTGGATAGCCGGGCGATTAAGGGCGCGTGCATAAGCGGCCCGCAGCGCGCTGCTTTCGGTGCTGTCCGCTCCCGCCGTGGGCCAATTGGCCGCTGCCCATGCCTCGCGGCCTGCCTGGCGCACCGCCTGAAAGTCGACCTTGCCCGACGGTAGGCGCGGTATATCCGGAAGTGGGATCACGATGCGGCTGCTGGAGGGCAGGCCCAGGCGGTCGTCGATGATCGCGGCCGCGGCCGCCTCATGCTCCGTGCCGACGACACCGACGACGAGCAATTCGTCGTCGCCCGATGCGACCGCGCTCAGACCTTGGGCGCAGAGCATCCGTTCGACCTCGTCGAGCGCGACCCGAAGACCGAACAGCTTCAGGAAGCGGCTCTTGCGCCCTGTGATCCGGTACAGACTGGGCGTGACCCGCTCGGCTAGGTCGCCGGTGTGCAGTCGATCGAGCTCGCTTTCGCGCGCAAGATCAGCCGCGCTCTCCGCATAGCCCATCATGACATTGGGGCCGGAATAGACGAGCTCGCCGCAGTCTTGGGCAGTGGCGCCGGTTTCGGGATCCACCAGTGTGAAATGGCCTCCGGGAATCGGCCGCCCGATGCAATCGGCATGCGCTGGGAGTTCGTCCGGCGGCAGATAAGCCATGCGCGCCGTCGCCTCGGTCTGCCCGTACATGATAAAGAAACGGCGGCCGCTTCTTTGCGCCATCGCCGCTGTCGATGCCACCTTCTCCGGCGAAAGCCTGCCCCCCGCTTGGGTCAGGGTGCGGATCGATCGTGGCAGATCCGCCAGCATTCCGCCGCGCTCGAGCAATTCGTAAGTGTAGGGCACGCCGGCGATGCTGGTCGCCGCTTCCGCTTCGATCAGAGCGCGGAAAGCGGGATCGATCACCGAATAGCCGTTCAGAATGATGGTTGCGCCTACGGCAAGATGCGAATTGATTACCGACAGGCCATAGGAATAACCGGGCGGAAGAGTGGTGATGGGTCGCTCGTCCGCATCGAGGCCGAGATAAGCGGCAATTGATCGCGCGTTGGCGTCGACCGCCGCGGCCGAAAGGCGGACCAGCTTGGTCGCGCCGGTGCTGCCGGAGGTCGACAGCATTATTCCGAGATCGGGGTGCGTCACGACAGCGCTGGCTTGAGTGATCGGAACCAGCCCACGCGCGCCTGACCACAATGCGACAGGCCGGAACAACTCGGTCAGGCGTTTGGTGGCGGTCTCATCTCCGGCATTGATGATGATAGCGGGAAGATTGCGCCGCAGCGCACCAACATAAGCAACCATTGCGGCGAGGCTATTGTCGATCTCGAGCAGGATCAGGCTGCGCGCTGGCAGATCCGCGAACGAGTCTGCGGCCGCCGCCAGTTCGGCGTAGCTCAATCGGTCGCCAGCCGCATCGACGAACGCGATCTTGTCGCCGTGATGGTCCAACTCACGCCAGAAAACCATCGCCCTCCCCTTTATATGCGCCGCACCAAAGCGTGACTTTCGAGGAAGCAGAAAGCAAGACGAGCCGATCGCTTCTCGCGATGAAATGCACCAGATAGGCGGTCGGGCGGGTTGTGCGCCGCAAAATGGCCGCGCATTAAATGTCCCACGCTTGGAGAGGCGATCTCGTGGACAAAGCCGTAGCGCGTGACATCGCCCAAGGCGCGCAATTGGCAACGGACCGGCGCCTGCGGACCTTCGTGACGCTCGACGGGCTGCGCGGCGTGGCTGCGCTCACGGTGGTAATCTGGCATCTGCCGGGGCCGCGGTCGCTGCCCTCGGCCTATCTCGCGGTCGACTTGTTCTTCATGCTGTCGGGATTCGTGCTGGCATATCGCTATGACGGCAAGCTCGTCGATCGCGAGGCCGCGTGGACGTTCCTAGTGATGCGGCTGATCCGGCTCTATCCGCTTTATTTTATCGGGAGCGTTCTGGGCTTGCTCTGCCAATGGTGGGCACTTGGCTTGAGCGCCCCCGCAGGAATGTATGGCCATCTTGCGGTACAGGGGCTGTTCGCGGCGGCCGCGCTGCCCTTACTCAGCGCACACGGCGTGGTGTTCCCTCTCAACGTTCCTGCTTGGTCGCTCTTCTACGAATTTCTGGTCAATGCCGCTTTCGGGTTTACTTACCGGCGGGTCGATCGACGTGGACTGATCGTGATCGTCGGCATTTCGGCGGCGGTGCTGATACTTCTGCTCGCGCTGGTCGGGCATCTGCAGTTCACCGGACAGATGCCCAAATTCCTGCTCGCAAGCATCCGCACGATATTCGGCTTCTATGGCGGGGTACTGCTGTTCGGCTTATGGCGCGAGGAGCGCCTGCCTGTCTGGCGCATCCACCCCGCCTTCCTGCTGATCGCGCTCATATTGCTGCTGGGCGCGCCGGCGGCGAAGCCGGTCGGGCCGGTGCTAACCTTTTTAGTAGTGTTTGTGAGCTTTCCGCTACTGCTCACGGCCGGGCTGGCGAACGAGCCGTCGGGGCAGCTCGCGCGGTTCATGTCGTGGCTCGGTCTGCTGTCTTTCCCGCTCTACGCCGTCCACTACCCTGTGCTGACTTTTATAGAGAGAGCCTGGCCAGACCTTGCCGGCTTCCCGCGCGCGGCAATCGCGCTTGCCGCCAGCATCGCGGTGGCCTGGCTTTGCTTGCGTTTGTGGGATTTGCCCGTCCGAGCCTGGCTTAGCCGCATGCGAAAGCGCCGGCTGGCGCGCGCCACCCGCTAGGCTTGCGGGCGGCGCATCTGTTGCCGGATCGGCGCGGGGCTGCAAGGCACCTGGTAACCGCGCGGGTCGCGCCAGATCAGGCTGCTTGAGCTTCCTCTGCAGGCGCCGGACGCTTGTCATAGACCTCGTCGATAATGCCGAAGGCCTTCGCCTCGTCCGCCTCGAGAAACTTGTCGCGGTCCATGGCATGCTCGATCTGTTCGATCGGCTGGCCGGTATATTTGGCGTAGAGCGTGTTCAGGCGATGGCGCATCCGCAAAATCTCGCGCGCCTGGATCTCGATGTCGGCGGCCATACCCTGTGCGCCGCCCGAAGGCTGGTGGACCATGATCCGGCTGTTGGTGAGCGCAACGCGCATCCCCGGCTCGCCCGCGGCCAGCAGGAAGCTGCCCATCGAGGCCGCCTGGCCGATGCAGACCGTGCCGACGCGCGGACGGATATATTGCATCGTGTCGTGGATCGCGAGACCGGCGGTCACCACGCCACCCGGGCTGTTGATATACATGAAAATGTCTTTCTTCGGGTTTTCGGACTCGAGAAAGAGCAGCTGAGCGGTGATCAGGCTGGCCATATGGTCCTCGACCTGGCCGGTGACGAACACGATCCGCTCGCGCAGCAGGCGGCTGTAAATGTCGAAGCTGCGCTCGCCGCGGTTCGATTGCTCGATGACGATCGGCACGAGCCCTGCGGTGATGTCGGCGTGGTCGGTCATGGAAATGAAGGTCCTCTGGGGTTTGGCCAGCCCAACATCGGCTTTCCGGTCGGCTGGTTCAAGGGAAAGCTTCGTCCGGCTTGGCTTGCGTGCGGCAAAACGCCTTGTGTTGCGCTGCAAAAGTTTGGATGGCTTCCATCCGGAAGGCTGAAACAGGAGAAATCATGACGGCCCAAGGGGTGAAGGATCGCGAGCGACCATCAATCGGGCTCGTCGTGTCGCTCGATGCGCGCCTCCGTGGCTGGATGACGCCGCGCAACCTCTTCCTCCTGCTGTTGCTGGTCAGCCTGCTGTTCGATCTGGCTTTCGGCCTGCTGTACAAGTTTCGTCCCACGCCGGCGCAGCTCGAGGCGGACGAGCTCGAATATTACGACATGGCAAGCCAGCTTATGGCGGGAACGTTCGAACTCACCGCGCGGCGCACGCTTGCCTTTCCGCTGCTGATCGCCGCGATCCGATCGGCGGGCGCGACTTTCCTGGTGCTGCAGGCGATCGTCGCGATGCTCTTCTCCTTTTCGGCGCCACTGCTGTTCCTGGTGGTGCGCAAAGTGACGGGATCGCGCACCGCCGGCGCGGTGTCCGGGCTTGTGCTCGCATTGTGGCCGCCGGTCGTTTTTTATGGCGTTTCGCTCTACAGCGAAGCATTGGCGATGCCGGTTTTCCTGCTCGCTCTGTGGGCCCTTCCTGTTGGTTCGCGTGGCGGCAGTGCGCCTGGTAGGCGGGCGTGGCTGCAGGCGCTGGCGGCCGGCGTGCTGCTCGCGGCGGCCACCCAGGTCCGACCCATGTACCTGATCATGACGCCGTTCGTGGCGCTTATCCTGCTGTTTCAGGAAAGCAGCTGGCGCGTCGCATTGAAGCGCCTGCTGCTGGTCGCGGCGGCCTATAGCGCCGCGACGCTGCCATGGTCCGCCTACATGACCGCGCGCTTCCACCACCCGATCCTGGTGACGTCGAACGGGGGCGAGACAATGGCGGGCGGGCTCACGCCCAAATTGCTTGAGCCGTGGGCGCAGCGGCGGCTGCTCACCTACGATCGCAACGTCTGGGTAGGCCCCGGCAAGTGGGTCCCGGTTCATCAAACAGGGTATCTGAGCTCCGCCGAGCTCAAGCTGCCTTATGACCAGCAGGACAAACTGCTCAAGCAACGCACGATCGCCTGGGCCAAAGCCAATCCCGCCACCGCATTCCAGCTGGAGGGATGCAAGCTGCTCTATATGTGGGGCTTCTATCCGTTCCTGAAGAATGGGTGGAGCCAATTGCTGCTGGGCAGCGTCCCTACCGTCGCGCTGCTGGCGCTGGGCCTGTTTTGCTTCTCCACGACGCCCGACGCGCGAAGCTCGCTCGCGCGTTTCTGGGTCCTCCCGATCTTCGTCACCGCCGTCGCCGCAATCAGCTGGGGCAGCTGGCGCTTCCGCCAGCCCGGCGACGCGGGGCTGATCGCCTTCTGCGTGGTCTGCTTGCTCGCCCGCTATGCAGCGCGCGAGCAACGGGTCAACGCCGCCGCCAGGTGAAGAGCGACGACATCGCGTAATTCCACACAACGCTGACGAGCACGCCCGCCACCGCCGACAGCACCCAATAAGTGTTCCGTCCGAACAGCCAGTCGGCGACGCCGATATTGGCCGCCGCGCCGGTCGCGCAGACCAGATTGAAGGTGATCCACCCGAAGAAGAGGGCTCGACCCTTCAGCCGCTGGTCGCGATAGGTCAGCGCGTTGTTGAGGAAGAAATTGTTCGAAATCGCGACCACGCTCGCGGCAGCCTGCGACACCGGGAAGGACGCGCCGATCATCACGAACATGATCGTCAGGATCGTGAAGTGGACGAACACGCCGAACCCGCCGACCAGCGCGAAGCTCATGAAGCGCACCGGGATGTAACGGCCGAACGCCTTGTCCATGATAAGCTGCAGATATTCCCACAGCACCAGGCTATCGAGCTTGCTCTCGCCATGCTGGCGGCTGCGGAAGGTGTACGGCACCTCCGCCACCCGCAAAGGCTCGGGCGCGCTCGCGGCGATGTCGAGCAGGATCTTGAAGCCGATCGACGACAGATTGGGAAGCGCGCGCAGGAAGGCGTCGCGCCGCACCATGAAAAAGCCGCTCATGGGGTCGCTGATCGGCGTCCGCGTGAGCCTGGTCGCCATCCTGGTCGCGAGCTTGCTGGCCGCGACCCGCTTGCGATCCCAGTCACCGACCCCACCGCCTTCGGTGTAACGGCTGCCTACCACCAGATCGACATCTCCCTGGCGAATCCGTTCCAGCATCGCGCCGAGCATCTTCTCGTCATGCTGGAGGTCGGCATCGATCACGGCCGCATAAGGCGCGGCGGTGGCAAGGATGCCTTCGATACAGGCGGTCGAGAGGCCGCGCCGGTTATGGCGGTGGATCACGCGGATGCGCGGATCGGCAAGTGCCATCTGGCGCGCTTGCTCCGATGTGCCGTCGGGCGAATTGTCGTCGACGAACACCATCTCCCAGCGCACGCCGGGCAGCGCCTCGGCAACGGCTTTGGCGAGCAGGGGCACGTTCCGCGATTCGTTGAACGTCGGAACGATGATCGAAAGCTCGGCGGGCAGAAGATAGGTCTGGCTTGCGTCGATATCGGCCATCGAAATCCCCGGATCAGTCGGTGGTCCCAAGTCTCAAGCCGCGCTTTTGTTGCAATGCAACAACATTCGGCATTTCGGTCTTATACGGATGGCAGCGCGAGATAAGCCAGACGACGTGTCTCACGCCGTCCGCGCACCACCGTATCGAGTATCAGCCCGGCAAAGAAGCAGAGGCAGGCAATGATCGCCAGGCCCGTCACCAGAATTGCGGTCGGGAAGCGGGGCACCAGCCCGGTTTGTGCATAGGTGACTATCAGCGGCGCAGCCATGACGAGCGCGAGCAAGGCCAGCAGCGCGCCGATGGAGCCGAAATAGAGCACCGGCCGCTCGACCCGAAACAAGGTCAGGATCGTGCGCAATATCCGCCAGCCGTCGCGATAGGTCGACAATTTGGAGCTCGATCCCTCCGGCCGCGCGCCATATTGCGTCACCACCTCCGCCACCGGCATCCTGAGTTCGAGCGCATGCACGCTGATCTCGGTCTCGATCTCGAAGCCTGCCGACAGGATCGGGAAGCTCTTCACGAAACGGCGCGAGAAGACGCGATAGCCCGACAAGATATCGCTGAAGGTACGCCCGAACAGCCGCGCGAGGATGCCCGTCAGCAGCCGGTTGCCGAAGCGATGACCGCGACGATAGGCCGCCTCAACTTCGCTCGCGCGCGCGCCCACCACCATATCGAGATGTTCGTCGGTGAGGCGCTGGATCATTGCTGGCGCGGCCGACGCGTCATAGGTCGCGTCGCCATCGGCCATCACATAGATATCGGCTTCTATATCGGCGAACATCCGCCGCACGACATGCCCTTTTCCCTGCATCGGCTCGCGCCGGACCATCGCACCGGCCTCAGCCGCCACGGCGATCGTGCGATCGGTGCTGTTATTGTCGAAGACATAGATATCCGCGCCGGGCAGCGCCGCGCGAAACCCCGCGACGGTCTGGCCGATTGCCGCTTCCTCATTGTAGCAGGGGAGGATGACAGCGATGCGCGGGTTCATGAGCCTGCCCTAACACCCTCTCTCCCCTTGTGGGAGAGAGATGAAGAGAGGGGGATCGCGTGAGCGGGCTCAATGCCCGCCAGCGCGGATATGCTCGCTATCGCTAACACCCCTCTCCCGATCCTCTCCCACAAGGGGAGAGGGCTAGGCAAGACGATTACTTCGCCTTCTTCGGCGCGGCCTTCTTGGCCGGAGCCTTGGCCGGCTTGTCCTCGGCCTTCACCTCGGCCGGCGCATCCGCCTTCTTGGCTTTGGCGGCAGGCTTGGCCGGCGCCTTGTCGGCAGCAGCCGGCTTGGCCGTCGCGTCCTCGGCAGCGGCCTTCTTGGCAGCCGGTTTCTTGGCGGGAGCAGCCTCTGCCTTCGCCTCGGCGGGGGCAGCCTTTTTCGCGGCGGCTTTCTTCTTGGGCGCATGATCATGCTCGTGATCATGATGATCGTGACCGCAGCCCGGGCCGTGAACATGCCCGCCGGCGATCGCATCATCTTCCGATTCGATCGCCGCTTCCAGTTCCTCGCGGGTCGCGACGCGATCCGTGATCTCGGCCGTGCCGAACAGGAAATCGACGACTTTGTCCTCATAGAGCGGCGCGCGAAGCTGCGCGGCGGCGACGGGGTCGCTGGTCACATATTCGACGAACCGCTCGCGATCCTTGGGCGCATATTGCTGCGCGGCCTGGGCGGCGAGCATGCGCATTTCCTGCGCGCTGATCTCGACATTGTTCTGGCGGCCGATCTCCGAGAGCAAAAGGCCAAGGCGCACGCGGCGCTCGGCGATCGCGTGATAATCGTCCTTGTCCTTCTCCATCTCGGCGAGCGCGGCCTGAGGATCCTCCTCGTGGCTCGCCTCGTGCTGCAGCTGGTTCCAGATCTGCGCGAATTCGGCTTCGACCATCGACGGCGGGACGGGGAAATCATGGCCGTGCGCGAGCTGATCGAGCAGCTTGCGCTTCATATGGGTGCGGGTGAGGCCGTTCAGTTCCTGCTCGACCTGGCCCTTGAACAGCTCCTTGAGCTTCTCAAGGCTGTCCAGACCAAGCGTCTTGGCGAAATCGTCGTCGATCTTCGCCTCGCTCGGGACCTTCACTTCCTTGACGGTGATGTCGAAGGTCGCGGGCTTTCCGGCGAGGCTCTTCTCGCCATAATCCTTGGGGAAGGTGACATGCAGCGTCTTGCTGTCGCCGACCTTCACGCCTTCCAGCTGATCCTCGAAGCCGGGGATCAGACGGCCTGAGCCGAGCTCGACCGCCATGTCCTCGCCGGTGCCGCCGGGGAAGGCGACGCCGTCCTCGGTCTTGCCGACGAAATCGATCACAACCTGGTCACCGGCGACGGCCGGGTGGCCCTTCTTAGCGGGCGAAAAGCTCTTCTGCTGCGCCGCGAAGCGCGCAATCTGGGCTTCGATCTCTTCGGCGCTCGGCTCGACCGTCAGCCGCTCGAGCTTGATGCCCTCGATCGACGGTGTCGGCACGTTCGGCAGCACTTCAAGTTCGACCTTGATCTCGACGTCCTGGCCGGCGGAATAATCCTGCTCCAGCGCAACCTGCGGCTGCATCGCCGGACGCAGGCCCTGCTCGGCAATGAGCGACTGCACGCCTTCCTGGACGGCGGTGTTGAGCGCTTCCTGCTCGAGCGCCGGCCCGTGCATCTTCTTGATCAGGTTCGGCGGCACCTTGCCCGGACGGAAACCCGGCATGCGGATCGTCGGCGCGGCACGCTTGACCTCGGCATCCACCTTCGCGGCAATATCCTTGGCCGGGATGGTCAGCTTGTAAGAGCGGCGAAGGCCCTCGTTCAACGTCTCGACAGTCTGCATGATTGCTTACTCAAAGCCTTCGAAAAATGGGTGCCGGGGCAGGGGCGAGGCTGGTGCGGGCGAAGGGACTCGAACCCCCACATCTTTCGATACTGGAACCTAAATCCAGCGCGTCTACCAGTTCCGCCACGCCCGCGGGACGCTCGTCGGAAAGCGGGGCGCTTATAGCAGCGGCGAGGGAAGGGCAAGGACAAGAGGGAGCTTGGGCGAAGGCGGTTCGTTGGTCGCATTCGAACCAGGAGAAAAGCCATGGCCGGCCAACAGGACACGCATCCTGATTTCAACCCGTCAGCGACATCCGATTCGCCTCAAAAGGAGAGGCCCGAGCAAAAGCCGCGTCGCGACGGCGCCGGGGACGCGCCCGGCGATTTTGCCGGAACCGCCGGCACCGGCGGCGAGAACAAGGTTCAGGACGCCGAATTCGAACGCTGACTGGGCCAGCCTTCGCCTGATCGACTGGGCCATTCCTCCAGCGCGTGCCAGCACCTTCGCTATCGGTTAGGTCCATAGCGGAACGGACGCGCTCAGCCGTTCGGCTAAGGAGGCGGGGATGGACAAGGTACGACAGGCAGCGACGGTCGCGGCGAGCGTGGTGCTGATCTACCTCGGCATTCTCAACCTCGTCTATCGCGATAGCCTGCTCACCTGGCAGCCGACCCCTGACGGGGCGTCGTGGAAGCTGCCTTTCGCGATATTGTCCGGAATCCTGCTGATCTCGGGCGGGATCGGCCTTTTCCTACCGCGGTGGCGCACGCGGGCGGCGATGTTGGCCTCGGGCTGGATCGCGCTCTGGGCCGTGTTGCTGCACCTGCCCCACGTCGCGATGGCGCCCAATGTCGGATCTTTGCTCGGCGTGGCAGAATCATCGGAATGCGCGCTCGGCCTCGCCACGCTGACGGGCAGTTTCGATCGCGGCCGGCGCCCGCTTCTGCTTCGGCTTGGCGTCGGTCTGTGCCTGGTGATCTTCGGCGTGTCGCATTTCGTCTATGCCGATTTCACCGCGCAGATGGTGCCCGCGTGGCTGCCCGACCGGCTCGGCATCGCTTATCTGACCGGGGCCATCCATGCCTTGACCGGGGCCTGCCTGCTCGCGGGGCTGCGCGTGCGCGTCGCCGCGACGATCGAAGCGATGATGATGTCCTCGTTCGTGCTGCTGCTTCACATTCCGGGGGTGGCCCAAGCGCCCCATGACAGGATGCAGCTCACCATGCTCGGCATGGCGGCCCTGCTCACCTTGGGGGCGTGGCTCGTTGCGAGTTGGGGTCCGCTCAAACGCGACGCGGTGGACTGATCCTTCGGCGGCTTGTTTCGGCGGAAACTGGCGGTTAAGCCCGCCCTGCCGAAACAAGGGGTAGTGCGTGAGCGGCGAACCACATCCAATCCGCTATCGCCCGGACATTGACGGGCTTCGCGCCATCGCCGTCCTTGCCGTCGTCCTGTTCCATGCGGAGCTGGTGTCGTTCCCGGCCGGCTTCATGGGCGTCGACGTCTTCTTCGTGATCTCGGGCTATCTGATCACGGGTATCCTGCTGCAGGACACGTCGATCATCCGCTTCTATCAGCGGCGAGCGCGGCGCATTCTGCCGGCATTGTTCGTGCTTCTGGCGGCGGTGCTTGCCGCCGGCATGGCGATGTTCCTGCCGCACGATCTCTCGACCGCAGCCTGGACTTCGGGCGCCACGCTGATCTTCATCAGCAACGTCGCCTTCTGGCGCATGGCCAATTATTTCGCGCATGAGACGCAGGTCTGGCCCTTGCTCCACACTTGGTCGCTTGGGGTCGAAGAGCAATTCTACATCTTCTTCCCGCTGCTGGTGCGCTTCGTGCGGGTGCGCGGCCGTGCCTTTGCCGCGCTGCTGGCCGCACTCGGGCTCGTCTCCTTCGCGGCAGCGGTGTTCGCGGTCGGCCATCGCAACGGCACGCCCGCTTTCTATCTCATGCCGTTCCGGGCGTGGGAATTGATGGTCGGATCGATCCTCGCGACGGGCGTGATCCCGCCGCTCTCGAGCTGGTGGGCGCGTTCGCTGGTCGGCGTGATCGGCCTGGGCGCGATGTTGCTGTCGATGGCCACCAATCTCGTGCCGCTGCCTTTCCCCGGCCTGGGCGCTCTGCTGCCCGTGTTCGGCGCCGCGGCGGTGATTTGGGCAGGCAGCGGCGGCAAGCATCTGACCTCGCCTTTCCTGTCGTGGAAGCCGTTGATCTTCGTCGGGCTGATCTCTTATTCGCTCTATCTGTGGCACTGGCCGGTGCTCGCCTTCATGCGGTATTGGGCGATCGATCCGTTGACGCCGACGCAGGCGGTGATCGCGGTGCTTTTGTCGCTGCTGCTCGCGACCTTGTCCTGGCGCTTCGTCGAACGCCCGTTTCGCCGCAGCTCGGTCCCGGACAGGACGATCTGGCTGCTTTCGGCCGCGGGCGGCGCTGCCTTGTTCGCGGTCTCGGCCGCGCTCGTTGCGACCCATGGATTGCCCGGGCGCTTCCCGGCGGCGGTCACGAGGCTCAACGACGCGTCCGACAATACCTATAAATGCCCCCTGGCGAGCTTCGTCTCGTTCGGAAACGGGCTCGCCTGTCCGATCAACCTGCCGTCGCGGCGCGCTGCCGATGCGCAGGTGATCCTGTGGGGCGACAGTCATGCTCAAATGTACACGCCCGCGCTTAGGCAGGCGCTGGGCGCAACCCCCGGGTTGCTCGTCTATTCCTACGGCTGCGCGCCGGTTCTTGGCGAGGCGATGGAGGCCGATTGCGGCGCCGTTCAGCGTACTAATTACCGGGCGATCCTGGCCTCGCCGGCGCACACCGTGATCATCGCTCAGAGTTGGCAGCAATATCGCGACGAGGGCTCGCGCTATACCGGTCGCACGCCGCTGCCGGACGAGCGTTATCAATATGCGATTCGACGACTGCAAGCGCTGGTTCAGGGGCTTCGCGCGGCGGGCAAGCGCGTGATCATCGTCAGTCCGATCGCTATTCCGGGCTATGACGTCGCCGGTACCGGTTCGCGCGAATTGCTCTTCTACGGCCGGATCAAGCATCCGACCTTCGTCACGCACGAGGATTATCTGGCCGAAATGCGTAACGTTCGGGCGGCGATCGAGGAGCTGGCGCGGGATCCGCAGGTGGTTCCGATCTGGGTCGATCGGATGGCCTGCGCGAACGGGCGTTGCGACTTCATTCAGGAAGGCCGCGCCATCTTCGCCGACCATGATCATTACACGACTGGTTTCGCGGCGACGCTTTCGCCGTTGTTTCAGGAGGCGCTCGCCGGCAAGCATATGCCGCCCGCGGTGTCTGGAAAAGTCGGATGAAATCGCCGCGCCGCACCCCCAATCGGCACGCTGCGGGGGATGCGACCCGGTTGCGATCGGGCCGGCAGCCGGCGAGACGAGCCGTGTGGATCGGGATCGGGCTTGTTGCGCTTTGCGGGGTGTCGGTCTTTCTGGCGTTGCGGCACCTGAATGCGGAGGGCGGAATGGCTAGGCGGGCTGGCTTGTTTCACGGAATTGCCGCTCTGGCGGCGCTGCCAGGGGCGGCCGCGGGAACCGGCGCGGTCGCGGCGCTGCCCGTGCCACCGACGACGATCGGCATCAACCTAAGTTCGCCGGTTTATTTCCGCCAGACGCGCACCTTCGCCAATCTCATGCTGGGGGCGTCATCATGGCTTCCCGGCGGTGGCATGAAGCTCGACCCAGGCGACCTCGACAAGGACGGCAATCTCAAGCGGCTGCCTGGCGGCAAGCCAGTCTTCAAGATGCTGGTCCAGCCCGGCCGCCCGGGCGACGCCGACATACGTTGCACCTATCAGGGACGAGGCGACATCCGGGTGGCGATGTCCGTTTCTGGTTTCTCCGCTGGGACCGGAAGCTTCACCTTCCACTGGCGCAACACCGGCTACAAGACGAGTCAGATCCAGCTGCGCCTGCTTTCGCTCGACGAATCCGATCCGATCCGCAACATCGATTGCCGCGAAACCGGCTTTGCGCCTGACGTCCGTTTCGCGCCGGAATTCCTTGCCATGGTGCGGCCCTTCAAGGTGATCCGCTTCATGGACTGGCAGAACACCAACGCGAACCTGCCGATAAGTTGGGCCAATCGTCACACCCTGGCGTCGCAGAGCGTGGTCGATGGCGACGGCGCCCCGCTGGAGGACATGGTCAGTCTCGCCTCGCTTACCGGCGCGGACCCATGGTTCAATATGCCATGGAATGCCGACGAGGATTATATCCGCCGCTTTGCGCAATATGTGCACGACCATCTTCCGAACGCGCACAAAGTCTATGTCGAACCCGGCAATGAGGTCTGGAACGCTGGCTTTAAGGCGAGCCGCCAGGCGCTACAGGAAGGGCAATCAAGCCTGCTCGATGCCAATCCAGAAAAGGCGCGCCTCTATCGTTATGCCGAACGCCTGTCGCAGGTGATGGCAATATGGGCGCAGGTGTTCGCCGATCGTCCGGGCCAGCTCGTCCGCGTGGCCAATTGCCAGAATTTTCCCCAACGGTCGGAATGGGTGCTTGGGTATAAGGACACGGCCAAGCATGTCGACGCGCTCGCGACCGCACCTTATTTCGGCTTCGAGCTGCATCGTCACCCGCCGGCCAATCTCGACGAAGCGTTTGCCGGCCTGAATGAGAGCATGGATAAGATGCTCGATCTCGCACTGCAGAATAAGGCTGTCGCCGCCCGCTACGGCAAGCGTTATATTGCCTACGAAGCCGGCCAGCATGTGATCCTTGGCGATCTGGCGCTGGAACAGCAGGTACAGCGCGATCCGCGCATGTACGACGCTTACAGGCGCTATCTGGGCGTCTGGCGGACGCGGATCGGCGATACGATCATGCTGTACGATTCGGTTCAGCCCATCGTCGGAACGGGCGGATGGGGGATGTTGGAATATCTCGGCCAGCCACTCAGCGAGACACCCAAGATGCGCGCGGCGCTCGATGCCATCCAGGAACTCAAGCATTGACGGCCGATCCCGTTCCGGTGCCGCAACCATACGGGCCCATGCGCATTACAGCGGGGAGTTGCCAGCGCGGTGGCCACTCGTCCTGCGATCCCGTGAGTGGGCCCGCTAATCTTCCGGTGAAAGCAGGGCTATGCTCTCTCAGATAGTCATGACGGTCAAAGGCGTGGTGCTCCTTTACGGCGCCGTCTACGCCTTCGCGGCCCTGTTGCGTCCCGAGGATGCGCGGTGGGTTAAGGGCGCGCCGCTCAAGCTGTTCGTCGGGCTCTTCGTCATCGGCATGTGGGCCCACATCGTCTGGATTCCGTTTCTCGCCTCCCTGATCGCGATCCCGTTGTTTTCGAAATCTCGCGCCGACGCTGCCGCGATCTACGTAGTAACCTTTCTCGCTTTGCCAGTGATGTATTATAAGGTTGCGATCGGCGGGCACTATCTGTTCGCCGTGACCAAATATACGTTTTGCGCGGTCGGGCTGCTCATCGCTTATTTGATGCGGCCCCATCTTGGCCCACGGTTGCACAAACGATTCGATATACCTGTGATTCTCGTCCTGTTGCTCGAGCTGGCGCAGGCACGTGATCCCGATTCCACGGAAATGCTGCGGCAATTCCTGCCGGTATTTTTTACGATCGCGCTTCCTTATTATTTTCTCAGCCGTTCACTGAACACCGAAGAGGACGTACGCCGGTTCGTGCTCGCGATCGCGCTTGGCGGTTTCGTGCTCGCTCTCGTCGCGACAGTGGAGGCTCGGACTCACTGGCTCGTCTACAAGCAGGTTGAAAGCTACCTCGGCATCGGAAATGCGAACACCAACGCCTATCAGCAAATGCGCGGCGGCATGCTTCGCGCCCCGGGTTCGTTTTCGGAATCGACTTCGCTCGGAGCCTTCTTGACCGCCGCAACCCTCGCAATGTTTGCGCTCAGGACGTCGTTCGCGTCCAAGCGCAAATGGTACATTGCGGTCGGCATTATGTTCGTGGGTCTGATCGCACCCAATTCGCGCAATGCGCTGATGGGCCTCGCGATCGGTCTGCTGCTGCTCGACGTTTATCGCCGCAAATGGGGGCCATTCTTCATGAAGGTCGGCGCAGCAGGCGGCCTTTATCTGGTGCTTCTTACGACGGCCCAATTCTGGCCCTATGCGCGCAACCTCATCGGCAAGGGCGAGGACACGCAAAGTTCGAACGAATATCGCCTGCTGCTCCTGCGTCGCGGTATGGAGGAAATACACAAGCATCCGATGCTGGGCACGACGCTCAAGAAGGCTATGGATAATCTTCAGGACATCCAACAGGGCCAGCACATCATCGATCTGGTGAACGGCTACATCACATATGGCCTGACGCTCGGCTACATGGGCATGGCGGGTCTGTTTTTCGTGTTCGCGTCACTGGCTCTGGCAATGATGTCGGCGCGGCGCAAGCTTCTCGCTAATCCGGTGCTGCATGATCTGGCAGCTTTAACTTTCGCGGTTGCCGGCTGCATGATTTTGATCGCAGCCTTCACTAGCTTCGGCGGCGAGGGAAGCACCTATTTCTATTTGGTCGCGGTGCTCGGTAGCAGCTTATGGGCCTTGCGGCGTACCGCGTCTGCTACGCGGCAGGGTGTCGCCGCGGCTGCCGTAGCGGCGCCTTTCGGCATCCGAGCGATGATCCTAGCCGATCGCGAAGCGGCGCGGACGCGGGCTTCCGGCCTTTCGTCCGCCCCATAGGCCTTGATCGCTTCAAGCTGAATCAGCTTGAAGCGTGAATCAAGGTCTCAACCATTTGAATAGAGGCTGATCGGCGCGCGGCGCCGATCAGCCGTCGAGCGCCTTCTTCAGGAGCGCGTTGACCACGGCCGGATTGGCCTTGCCGGCCATCGCCTTCATCGTCTGGCCGACGAAGAAGCCGAATAGCTTATCCTTGCCGCCGCGATATTCGGCGACCTTGTCGGCGTTGGCGTCCATCACCTTGGCAATTTCCGCTTCGATCGCGCCGGTGTCGCTGGTCTGCTTGAGCCCGCGTTCCTCGACGATCTTCGAAGGATCGTCCCCGGTTTCGAGCATGATCTCGAACACCTGCTTGGAAAGCGTGCCCGAAAGCGTGCCGTCGGCGACCAGGCTCAGCAACTCCGCCGCCTGCGCGGCGCTGACCGGGCTCTCGCTGATATCCTTGCCGAGCCGGTTGAGCGCGCCGAATAATTCGGACGTCAGCCAATTGGCGGCGGCGACCGGCTTGGCGCCCTTGGTCAGCACCTCCTCGAACCAGCGGGCGGTCTCGACGTCGGCGGTGATCACGCCCGCGGCATAGGCCGAAATGCCGAGCTCATGCTCATAGCGCCGGCGCTTGGCGTCGGGCAGCTCGGGCAGGCTCGCTTCGCAGTCGGCGATGAAAGCCTCGTCCAGTTCGAGCGGCAGCAGATCGGGATCGGGGAAATAGCGGTAATCGTGCGCATCTTCCTTGGATCGCATCGATCGCGTCTCGTTCCGGTCCGGATCGTAAAGCCGCGTTTCCTGGACGATCGTCCCGCCCGCTTCGAGCACATCCACCTGGCGCCGCGCCTCGCCCTCGATCGTCGCCATCACGAAGCGGACCGAGTTCACATTCTTGGTCTCGGTGCGCGTGCCGAACGGCTCGCCGGGTTTGCGGACCGAGACGTTGACGTCGGCGCGCATCGATCCCTGTTCCATATTGCCGTCGCACGACCCGACGTAACGCAGGATCGCGCGCAGCTTGCGCAGATAGGCGCCAGCCTCCTGCGGAGATCGCATGTCGGGCTTGGACACGATCTCCATCAGCGCGACGCCCGATCGGTTGAGATCGACATAGGATCGCGTCGGATGCTGATCGTGCATCAGCTTGCCGGCATCCTGTTCGACATGGATCCGCTCGATCCCGATCGTCTTGATCTCCGCCTCGGGATCCTTGTCGTCGAGGCTGATGTCGATCGATCCCTCGCCCACCAGCGGATGGTAGAGCTGGCTGATCTGATAACCCTGCGGCAGATCCGCGTAGAAATAATTCTTGCGGTCGAACTGGCTCCAGCGGTTGATCCTCGCGCCGATCGCCATGCCGGTGCGCACCGCCTGGCGGATACATTCCTTGTTGGGCACGGGCAGCATGCCGGGCATTGCCGCGTCGACCAGGCTTACCTGGCTATTGGGTTCCGCACCGAATGCGGTCGCCGCGCCCGAGAAGAGCTTGGCGTTCGACGTCACCTGGGCATGGACCTCCAGCCCGATCACGACTTCCCACGGGCCGGTTGCGCCCTCGATCCTATATGCAGCTTCGGTCATGATTGAATCCGGTCGATCAGGCGCGGGCCATTGTCAATCCGCTTGCGCGCGGGCAAGCCGATCGCGCTGACTATAGCGATAGGGGCGACGAGCGGCATGAGGCCTGTTTCCGTGCTGGTGGTGATCGTGAACTACCGCACCCCATTGCTCGCGCTCGACGCGGCCGGCGCGCTCCAGGCGGAGATCACGCGGCGAGGGGACGCGCATGTCGTGATCGTGGATAATGGCTCGGGCGACGGATCGGAAGAGATCATCGCCCAGGGCATCGAGGAGCGGGGCTATCGCTACTGGTGCAGCCTGCTCGCCGAAACGCGCAACGGCGGCTTCGCGGCCGGCAACAATATCGGCATCGCCTGGTATGCGCATGAGACAGGCGAGCTTCCCGAATATGCCTGGCTGCTCAATCCCGACACGATCGCGGAGCCTGGCGCGCTCGGCGCGCTGGTCGATTTCCTGCGCGATCATCCGGAGGCGGGCATCGCCGGCAGCCGCTGTCTCGAACCGGACGGTACGGTCTGGCCAAGCGCCTTCCGCTTCCAGTCCCCCCGCACGGACTTCAACGCCGCCGTCAATTTCGGCCCCGTCACCCGCCTGCTCGGCAACCCCGTGATCGCGCCCCCCCAGCCCGACACGCCGCAGCGTGCCGATTGGGTCAGCGGGACCAGCATGATGATCCGACGCGCCGTGCTGGAAGAGATCGGCACGATGGACGAAGGCTATTTCCTCTATTTCGAGGAAACCGATTATTGCGCGCACGCCGCGGAAGGGGGCTTCCAGAGCTGGACCGTGCCAGCGAGCCGCGTCACTCATATCGGCGGCCAGGCGACCGGGGTGACGGGCGAGCAGCGCGCGCAGAAGCGCCGTCCGCGTTACTGGTTCGCATCCCGTGCGCGCTTCTTCCTGCGTCAGTACGGGCTGGTGTGGACGCACATTGCCAATCTGCTGTGGTTGACCGGCTATCCGATCGGTCGCCTGATCGCGGTTGTGCGTGGCAAGCGCAATGACGATCCGCCGCGTTTCTGGCTCGATTTCCTGCTGGCTTATTATGGAGGAGGCGGGATCATGTACGATCCACGCGCGCGTGCGCGCCGCATGGGGGACGGCAATGACTGAAGTCGTCATTCACCCCTCGGCCGATCCGGCCGTACGCCCGCAAAGCGACGTCGAACTCGGCCGCTTCAACCACAATCCGCCCGGCGTCGGTTTCTGGCAGCTGATCCGCGAGGATTATGCGACGCACGGCCGCGACCTCTTCAGTCAAGGCTTCTGGGCGGTCGCGGTCCATCGCTTCGGCAATATGCGGATGGGGATCGGCAATGGCCTGGCGCGCGCACCCTTCACCTTGCTCTACCGGATCATGGCCAAGCTTGTGCAATGGCTCTGCGGGATTGACCTCATGTACACGGTCAAGGTCGGCCGGCGTGTCCGCATCTGGCACCAGGGCGGCATGACACTCGAAGCGCTTGAGATAGGCGATGACGTCCAGATTCGGCAGAATACGACCTTCGGCTTGCGCCAGCACGGCGATCCGCGCTGGCTAAAGCCCGTCATCGGCAAAGGCTCTCAGATCGGCGCGGGCGCGGTGATCGTCGGCCCGATTACGATCGGCGAAGGCTCGACGATCGGCGCAAATGTTGTGCTCGCGCAGGATGTGCCGCCGCGCAGCATCGTCACCGTACCGAAGCCGGTGATCAAACCTCTACGCTGAAACATCGCGTCAGGCGCCGCCAGTGGTCGCACGAGCCGATGTGGTGCTGCGCATCGTGCCATAACCCAGCGCCACGATCGATATCGTGAGCGTAAGCCAGCCGAGCCCGGCCAGCCAGCGCCGCCGTCCGCGGCGCCTGCCGCTCAGGCCCAGGAACAATACGCCGGAGATCAGCAACAGCCCTCCGACCAGCAGGGCGATATCGCTCATGCCAAGGCCAAGCGACGACTGAACGCTATCCAACATGACTCACCTGTATAACGGACAGGTCACCCTAGCCCCTAAAGAGCGCGGTGGATTGTGCCGCGCCGGGCGTTCGCCCGCCGCCGTGCACCGGTCAGCGCATCACCACCATTGTCCCGGCCGCGCGATGAAGCCCGCCCGCTCCTCGATCGCGAGGCACGCATTGAGCACGCCTTGCTCGTCGAGCGGCTTGCCGATCACCTGCAGCCCCAGCGGCAGCCCAGCCTGATCGAGTCCACCGGGGACCGACATTGCAGGCAGGCCAGCAAGCGAGCTCGGCACCGTGAAGACGTCGTTCAGATACATCGCCAGCGGATCGTCCGATTTCTCGCCGAGCGCGAACGCCGCCGATGGTGCGGTCGGGGTCAGCAGCAGATCGCATGTCTCGAACGCCTGCGCGAAATCGCGCACGATCAACGCGCGCACCTTCTGCGCCTTCGTGAAATAAGCGTCGTAAAAGCCGGCCGAGAGCACATAGGTGCCGATCAGGATGCGGCGCTTGACCTCCGCCCCGAAACCGTCGGCGCGCGTCGCGGCATACATGTCCTGCAAATTGGCGCCGTCGGGCAAATCGCGCAGCCCGTAACGCACGCCGTCATAGCGCGCGAGGTTGGACGAAGCCTCCGCCGGCGCGATAATGTAATAGGTCGGCAGCGCATATTTGGTGTGCGGCAGCGATACCTCGACTATCTTCGCGCCGGCATCCTTCACCATTTCGATCCCGCGCTGCCACAGCGCATCGATCTCCGGCGGCATATTGTCGACGCGATACTCCCGCGGGATGCCGATCGTCTTGCCCTTGAGGTCCGACGAGAGGTTGGCTTCCCATTCCGGCACCGGCAGATCGAGGCTGGTCGCATCCTTGGGGTCGAAGCCCGCCATCGCCTCCAGCATGATCGCGCAATCACGCACGTCGCGCGCCATCGCTCCCGCCTGGTCGAGGCTCGAGGCGAAGGCGACCACGCCCCAGCGCGAGCAGCGGCCATAAGTCGGCTTGATCCCCGAAATGCCGGTGAAGGCGGCGGGCTGGCGGATCGAACCGCCGGTGTCGGTGCCGGTCGCGCCAGGCACGATCCGCGCCGCGACCGCCGCCGAGCTTCCGCCCGACGATCCGCCCGGCGTGAGCGCGGCATTGCCGCCATCCTTGCGCCGCCAGGGTGAGACGACATTGCCGAAATGGCTCGTCTCGTTGGACGATCCCATCGCGAACTGATCCATGTTGAGCTTGCCGAGCATGCCCGCGCCCGCGACGAACAGCCGTTCGCTGACGGTCGATTCATAGGTCGGCACGAAGCCTTCCAGGATATGGCTCGCAGCCGTGGTCTGCACGCCGTCGGTGCAGAACAGATCCTTGATGCCGATCGGCACGCCGGAGAGCGGGCGGACGGTACCGGATTCGCGCTCCTGATCGGCGGCGTCGGCCGCCGCCAGCGCATGCTCGGGCGTCTCGACGATGAAGGTGTTGAGCGGCTTGGCCGCCGCAACCGCAGCGTTGAACGCCTGCGCCACTTCGCGCGCGGAAAAGTCGCCCGCACGGAAGCCGTCGCGGATCTGGGCGATGCCGAGTTCGGTAAGCTCGGTCATTATTCGATCACCTTGGGAACGGCGAAAAAGCCATGTTCTGCCTGCGGGGCATTGGCGAGCACCTTGTCGCGAATGTCGCCGTCCGTGATCACGTCCTCGCGCAGCCGCAGCTGGTTGGGAATCACCGCCGCGAGCGGTTCGATCCCGTCGGTATTCACCTCGCTCAATTGCTCGACCCAGGTGAGGATGTTGTTCAATTCGCCAGTCATCGCCTCGACTTCGCCATCGGTGACGGCGATGCGGGCCAGGCTCGCGATCTTGCGCACGATATTTGTATCTACGGACATGAAGGCGCGGCTAGCAGCCGCTCCTTACGGGCTCAAGCAAGATTAGTCGGCGTGGACCACCGCCAGCCCCGCCTCCCGCCACGCCTTCATGCCCCCATCCAGCGCCACCGCGCGCTGGAAGCCCAGCATACGCAGCGTCGCTGCGGCGAGCGTGGAGATGCGGCCATATTCGCAGCAGGTAAGGATACGCGCGGTCGGATCGGGGAGCATCTCGTTGACGCGCAGCTCCAATTGGCCGCGCGGCAAATGGGTTGCGCCGGGAATATGGCCAGCGTCGAAGGCGTCGCGTTCGCGCACGTCGAGCAGGATCAGGTCGAGCACGCCTTTCTCCACCCGCTGCGCCAGATCGTCCATGCTCAGGAATGGCACCACCGCCGCCGCTTCCGCGAGCAATTGGTCGATTGTCTTGCCGCCGCTCATATTGGTGCGCAGCGCCTCGGTCAGGTGGGTTGGCGCTGCGAGGCTCAGCTCGCGCATCATCGCAACGAATTCGGCGCGGTCGCTTTTCTGCAGGCGCGGATTGTTCGCGATCTCGGCGGCGAGCGTTGAGCTTCGCTGCCCCTTATAATCATGCGCCGGATAGACGATCAGCGCGGGATCGAGCTTGAGCAACCTGTTGAAAAGGCTGTCATAGAGCTGATCCGGATCGCCGGTCGGCAGATCGGTCCGCCCGGTGCCGCCGATCAGCAACGTATCTCCGGTGAAGATGCGGTCGCCCGCCAGCAGGCACATCGAATCGCGCGTGTGGCCGGGCGTATGCAGCGCCTGCAGTGCGAGACCGCCGAGATGGAGCAATTCGCCATCCTCCAGCCGCAACCTCGTATGCGGAGCGGGGCTCAGCCGATGCGCGACGACGGTTGCGCCCGTCTCGGCCGCGAGTTCGGCCGCGCCCGAGAAATGATCGGCATGGGTATGCGTCTCAATCACATAACGTATGCGCACGCCCTCGCGCGCGGCCAGCCCGCGATAATAGTCGATCTGGCGCAGTTCGGGATCGATCACCGCCGCGACGCGCGTCTCGGCGCAGCCGATCAGGTAGGATTGGCAGCCACCCGTCGCGATCTGCTCGAACAGCACCGCCTCAGCCGGGCTGCTTGGTCGTGCGCAGATAGGGCTTGTGCGTGGTGAAGCCGGGGAAGAGCGCGGCGGCGTCGGCGTCGGAGACGGAGGGGACGATGATCACGTCCTCGCCTGCTTCCCAATTGGCGGGCGTCGCGACCTTGTGCTGCGCGGTCAGTTGGATCGAATCGATCACGCGCAGGATTTCAGCGAAGTTGCGCCCGGTCGTCATCGGATAGACCAGGATCAGCTTGATGCGCTTGTCCGGCCCGATCACGAAAACGTTGCGCACGGTCGCATTGTCCGCGGCGGTGCGACCCTCGGACGTTCCTTCCATGTCTGCCGGCAGCATATTGTAGAGCTTCGATACGCTGAGGTCGGTATCCGCGATCATCGGGAAATTGGGCGCATGGCCCTGCGTCTCCTCGATATCCTTGCCCCAGCGCGCATGATTATCGGCCGGATCGACCGACAGGCCGAGCGCCTTGACGCCGCGCTTGTCGAATTCGGGTTTCAGCCGCGCGACCTCGCCCAGCTCGGTCGTGCAGACCGGCGTGAAGTCCTTGGGATGCGAGAAGAACAGCACCCAGTCATTGCCCGCCCATTCGTGGAAATGGAGCTTGCCGATCGTCGAATCCTGCGTGAAGTCCGGAGCGATATCGTTGATTTTCAAGGACATGATATTCTCCCATTAAGCCTCGTAACATTGCCGCAGGAATGTGACGTCACCGTTATCATTCTCGCCGGCACATGATTCCGCAAGTTGCTTCTCAATGCCGTCACTTCAAGGCTCGTACGGCTCGATCAGGTCCCATCGATTACCGAACGGGTCTTCGAACACTGCAACGATGCCATAATCTTCTCGCCGGGGCGCTTCCACGAAACGGATCCCACGAGCGGTCATCGCGGCATGATCACGCTGGAAATCGTCGGTGTAGAGGAACAGCGAGACACGTCCGCCTGTCTGACGGCCGATCGCCGCGAGCTGCTCGGGCCCGACCGCCCGTGCCAACAGCAGCGCGCATTCGCTGCCTGGCGGTGCCACCACCACCCAGCGCTTCTCGGCGGAAAGTTTACTGTCCTCGCGCAGCTCGAAACCGAGCAGGTCCACGAAAAAGGCGATCGCCGGATCATAATCACCGACCAGCAGGGTCACGAGTCCAAGATGTTGTCGCGCCATAGCTCCTCCCTGGCCGGCTCTGCGCGCCGCCGCACCTGCGTGCAAGCGGTGCGGCTTGGCGCGTTGGCCGCAAGCGCCTATCGGCCACGCCATGCTCGCGCGACGCTTTCTCTACGTCATCGCTTTCCTGATCGTGATCGCGGTGGGGGTCCGCATCGTCTGGGATGCGGCTTCCGACGGGCTGATGCGGATGACGTTCGTACCCCGCGTCGCATTCGCGCCGCTGCCGGATTCGACCGCGCCCGATTATGCATGGCCGCAGGCCTGGCTATCGCGGCCCGATCTGGGCAGCGATCCCTCACGCTGGGTGCCGGACGGAATGAAGGCGACCGACCGGCCGCGCGTGGCGATCTTCTACGTGCCGCCGACCACTTATCTGGGCCGCGATCACTGGAATGCGCCGCTCACCGATGCGGACGCCAATGCCCGGATGAAATTGTTCGCGCGCAGCCAGGCGAGCGCGTTCAACGCGATCGGCCAAGTCTGGGCGCCGCGCTATCGGCAGGCGACGCTCGGCGCTTTCCTCGCGACCGCCGATCCGCGTTCGGGGCAGGCGATCGACTTCGCTTATCGCGACGTGGCGCGCGCCTTCGATACCTTCCTGAAAACGATCCCGGCGGATCAACCGATCATTCTCGCCGGCCATAGTCAGGGATCGCTTCACCTGTTGCGCCTGATCCGCGAAAAGATAGCGGGCACGCCGCTCACGAAACGCATTGTCGCCATCTATGCGATCGGCTGGCCCATCTCGATCAGTGCCGATCTGCCCGCGCTCGGCTTCCCCGCCTGCGGTGCGGCGGATCAGGCGGGCTGCATCCTCGCCTGGCAGAGCTTTGCGGACCCCGCCGATCCGCGCCTGATCAACGCTTATTTCAACGCGAGCCAAGGGTATGACGGCCGCCCACGCAGGGGCACGAAGATGCTCTGCGTCAACCCGCTCACCAGTCGGGTCGGCGGCGCAGCACCCGCATCGGCCAATCGCGGCGCGCTCGTTCCGCGTCAGGATTTGACGGGAGCCGACCTGACGCCTGGTCTGATACCCGCGCGCTGCACGCCCGCGGGGCCATTACTGGTTGGCGAGCCACCGGCGGGCTTCGGCACCTTCGCGCTCCCGGGCAACAATTATCACGTCTACGATTATGCCTTCTTCTGGGCCAATATCCGGGACGATGCGGCGCGGCGCCTCGCGGCTTTCGCCGGGAACAGGCAAGGCGATGATCGGGACTGACACCGCTGCTTTCGCCGCCATCCTCCCCCAAGGCGGGCGCCTCGCCGGGCTCGACGTCGGCACCAAGACGATCGGCATCGCCATATGCGATGCGATGTGGACGATCGCCAGCCCGACGGAGACGATCCGCCGCGTCAAGTTCAGCGTCGATCGCGCGCTCCTGCGCGAGCTCATCGCCAAACAACAGGTGAAGGGTCTGGTGATCGGGCTGCCGCTCAATCTGGATGGCAGCGATAGCCCGCGCACCCAGTCGGTGCGCGCCTTCGCCCGCAATCTCACCGATCTCGATCTGCCGATCCTGTTGTGGGACGAACGTTGGTCGACCCAGGCGGTGACTCGCACGTTGCTGGCGGCCGACGCCAGCCGCGCGCGGCGCGCGGAACTCGTGGACAAGATGGCCGCGGCCTATATTCTGCAGGGGGCGATCGATGCCCTGGCATCGCAATCGTACCGGGGGGAATAAGGGGGGATGCCATGGACAAGCCACGGGAGATTGGCCGCTTCGCCGCACTGGCTCTGACGGCCTGCCTGATCAACGTTTTCTCGACTTTGCTGGTGCTGGATTTCGCACGAAAGGGGTGGCTTGCCACGGCGATGGGCGCGGCGATCGCTATCGGGCTGATCCTGTGGGTGGTGTTGGGCCGAAGCCTCGTCGCACGGCTCTTGCTCACCATCTGGTTGGCCTTTGGCATCGGTGCCGGGCTGGCGGGTTACGCCATGATATTGTCCACGCATAATATCGCGGCGATGAGCCCGCTGGTGCATGCGATGAGCCTGATCACGATGGTCTTCAATGGTGCCGCCTTGTTCTTCCTGTGGAAGCGGGCTTCCACCGCCTGGCTGCAAGTCCGTTCGGGAAGCGCCTGACCGCCCTTGAGCTTCTCGATCATGGCGCGTAGGGGACGGCTTTAATGTCCAGCCCGCCCACCCGCTCTGTCGACGGCCGCCTGGGTAGCCCGTTTCCGCATCGGCATCTGACCGGAATCGCCGGGCTGCAGCCGCACGAAATCGGCTTCCTCCTCGATGAGGCGGAGCAATGGGTCCAGCTCAATCGCGGCACCGCCAAGCATGACGATCGCCTCGCCGGCCTGACGCTGATCAATGCCTTCTTCGAGAATTCGACGCGCACGCTTCTGTCGTTCGAAATCGCCGGCAAGCGGCTTGGGGCCGACGTGGTCAACATGGCGGTCGCGCAATCGAGCGTGAAGAAGGGCGAGACGCTGATCGACACCGCGATCACGCTGAACGCGATGCGTGCCGATATGATCGTGATTCGTCACGAAAGCTCGGGCGCGGTCCAGCTGATCGCCGACAAAGTGGATTGCCCGGTGCTCAACGCCGGCGACGGCCGCCACGAACATCCGACCCAGGCCTTGCTCGACGCGCTCACCATCCGCCGCCGGAAGGGGCGGATCGAGGGATTGATCGTCGCGATCTGCGGCGATGTGTTGCACAGCCGGGTCGCGCGCTCCAACATTCTCGCTCTGACCGCGCTTGGCGCCGAAGTGCGCGTCGTCGGCCCGCCGACCTTGCTTCCGCCCGCGATCGAACGGATGGGTGTCTCCCGCTTCACCGATTTCGACGCCGGTCTCGACGGGGTCGATGTGGTGATGATGCTGCGTCTCCAGCGCGAGCGGATGGCGGGCGGGTTCGTGCCGTCTCCCCGCGAATATCACGCGCTTTACGGCCTCACCTACGAACGGCTCGCCATGGCCGCGCCCGACGCTTTGGTGATGCACCCTGGGCCGATGAATCGCGGCGTCGAGATCGCCAGCAATGTCGCCGACGATCTGGAGCGCTCCGCCATCACCGAACAGGTCGAGATGGGGGTCGCGGTCCGCATGGCCTGCCTCGACGTGCTGACGCGCGCGCGGCGCGGAGTGGCCGGATGGTGAGCGCGCTCGCGATCACCGGCGGCCGCGTCGTCACGCCGAAAGGGGTGGTCGACGGCGGCGTGCTTGTCCGTGACGGCCATATCGCCGCGATCGGCGGTTTCGACATCCCAGCCGACGCCGAGCGGATCGACGCCGAGGGCACGCTGATCGTGCCCGGCCTGATCGACGTTGGCGTATTCGCGATCGACCGGCCTGCTTTCGTCGCGGGCGGGATCACGCGCGCCGTGCTGATGCCCGATAATGGCGGTATCGAGACGGTCGCGCTGGTCCAGCATGCCGCGGCCGCGGGCAAGCCCAAGGTTTGGGTCCATCCACTCGCTGCCGCGACGCGCGGGCTGAAGGGTGGCGAGCTCGCGGAGATCGGGTTGATGGCGCGCGATGGCGCCTGCGGTGTTGCAACCGGGCGTAGCTGGATCGCGGATTCGGGCGTCATGTACCGGCTGCTCGGCTATGCCGGCGCCCTCGGGCTCCGCACGGTCACGCATGCCGAGGATGGCGGCCTCGCCGGCCAGGCAGTGATGACCGACGGTGAGACCGCAACCCGGCTCGGTCTTGCCGCCGCTCCGGCGGAAGCCGAAGCGCTCGCGGTCGCGCGCGATTTGCTGCTGGTCGAGGCGACCGACGCGCCGCTCCACTTTCGCCAGGTCACCACCGGGCGCGCTCTCGAACTGATCCGTGCTGCCAAGCGTAAAGGGCTGCCGGTTAGCTGTGGCATCACGCCTGCGCATCTCTTCCTGTCGGACAATGCGGTGAGCGGCTTCCGGACGTTCGCGCGCCTGTCGCCGCCCTTGCGCGACGAGAGCGATCGCCAGGCCTGCCTCGCCGCGATCGCGGATGGGACGATCGATCTGATCTGCTCGGGGCACGATCCGCAGGGGCCGGAAGCCAAGCGCTTGCCCTTCGTCGATGCCGAGCCTGGGATGGCGGGAGCCGAGACCTTGCTTGCGCTCAGCCTCGGTCTGGTGCGCGACGGGCTGATCGGGTTCGAACGGCTGTTCGATCTGCTCGCGGGCGCGCCGGCCCGATTGTTCGGCCTGCCCGGCGGGGCGCTGACGGTGGGCGGCGAGGCCGATCTGCTGATCGTCGATTCGGAAGCGCCATGGCGGATCGAATCGGATAGGATGATCGCTACGGCAGGTAACACGCCGTTCGACGGCCTGCCGGTCCAGGGGCGGGTCACGTGCGCGATCAAGGGAGGAATGCCGATTCTATGAAGCTGGCGGTATTGGCGTTGTTGCTGGTTGCCGCGACCGCGCAGGCTTGGACGGCCAGTTTGGCGGCCGACATCCCGTCGCTTCAGGCGAAGGCGCAGGCAGGCGACGCCGAAGCCGAATTCCAGCTTGCCGAAGCCTATCGTGGCGGACACGGCGTTGCTGCCGATCCCGAAATGGCGATCATGTGGTATCGCCGCGCCGCCGCGCAGGGCCATGTCCGCGCCAGCGAGGAACTGGGCTTCGCCTTGTTCGCGCACGGCGATCGCAAGGAAGCCATGCCCTTTATCGAAAAGGCCGCCGCGCGCGGTGAGGCACGCGCTTTCTATCTGCTTGGAACCGCGCATTTCAACGGCGACTATGCGTCGCGCGACTGGCCGCTCGCTTATGCTCAGACGATGCGCGCCGCGGGCGCCGGCCTACCCGCAGCGCAGCGCAATCTTGAACTGATGGATCATTATCTGTTGCCATCGGACAAGGCGAGGGCGGACCAGATATTGGCGACTCTGCCCGCGATCCGCGCCAAAGGCCCGCTCTCACCCCCGCCGGCCCCGGCACCGCCTCCCGCGCCGCCGACGTTACAAAATGTCAGCGCCGCGCCCACGCAATCCCAGAGGGCTAAAACTCCAAAACCTGGGCCAGCCCCGGCTATGTCGACCGCTTCGGGCGGCGACTGGAAGGTGCAGCTCGGCGCATTCGGGTCGGCCGATCGTGCGCAGGACCGCTGGAAAACGCTCAAGGCAAAAGTGCCCGGACTCGCCAGCTATGATCAGCATATCGCTGCCGCCGGATCGGTGCAGCGGCTCCAGGCTGCCGGAATCGCGAGCAAGGCCGACGCGCAGAGCCTCTGCAAAAGGGTGGTGGCAGCAGGTGGCGATTGCCTCGTGATCGCGCCATAGCGTTATCGCCGGCGGTCAAAATTGCGCGGCGGAGCGGGGCTGGCGCTTGTTCCCATAATGTTCTAGTCTTTGCGCATGGCCCAGCGTTCCGGCAGCGCCAATCTCCCTCTGCATGGCGGCCGCGTGCCAGCCTGGTTGGGGGAGCGAATGACGCGGCTAGGCGCGGTCATGACGCAGGCGATCGTCCATCATTATGGCCGACACGAATATCTCCGCCGTTTGTCTAACCCCTTCTGGTTCCAATCGTTCGGCGCCGTAATGGGGATGGACTGGCATTCGTCCGGCATCACCACCAGCGTGATCGGCTCGCTCAAGCGCGGTCTCGCGCCGCTCAGCGGTGAGCTCGGAATTCACGTCTGCGGCGGGCGCGGCAAACATTCGCGGCAGACGCCGCAGGAGCTGATCCTGGCCGGGGACCGCGTCGGGTTCGATGGCGCCGCGCTCGCGTCGACCAGCAAGCTTGTCGCCAAGGTCGACAGCGCCGCGGTGCAGGACGGGTTCGATCTCTATTTGCATGGCTTCATCGTCACCGACGACGGCGACTGGGTCGTGGTCCAACAGGGGATGAACGAGGCGTCCCGGCAGGCGCGGCGTTATCATTGGCTGTCGGAGGGTTTGACGAGCTTTGTCGACGCGCCGCATGCCGCGATCGACGGGCATGGCGGCGGCTCCATCGTCAATCTTGCCGATCGGCGCGCCGACACATCGCGCGACGCGCAGATCGGTCTTCTGCGCGATCTCGGCCCGGATCGGCTCGCACGCGAATGTGCGGCGATTCAGCGTTCCGCCGCAGCGCCAGTCGCCCAAGGCATGCTGCCCCATCTCGATTTGCCCGACCATCATGACGTGCGTGCCGAGGATGTGGTGCTGCGCCGGCTCCATGGGACGCTCGCCGCGGCGGCCGAAGCGGGGCCGAAGGATTTCACCGAATTGTTGATGGTGCCCGGGGTTGGCGCGCGCACCGTCCGCAGCCTCGCCTTCGTCGCGGAGGTGATCCACGGGGCGCCCTGCCGCTTCTCCGATCCCGCGCGTTATTCACTCGCGCATGGCGGCAAGGATGGCCACCCTTATCCTGTGCCGACCAGGGTCTATGACGAGACGATCCGGGTGCTGAAGACCGCGGTCGCGAACGCCAGCCTCGGCTATGACGAAAAGCTGGACGCGATCCGGCGCCTCGATGCGCAGGCGCGAACGCTCGAGCGCACCGCCACCGGCCCATCCTTCGACCGGCACCTCGCCGACGAACGCGCTTATTCGCACCTCTATGGCGGACGCACGGTGATGGGTTGGGCTAGCCCGTCAGCGGATGCGCCATCCGGGCGAGAGCAGGGGGACGCTGGCGCAGGCCGGGCTGCCGTCGCGTCCTCGCGCGGCGATCCGCGCCTCTAGCCGTCCGCCCGGTGGCAATGCCTCGATCAGCGCCTGGGTGACCCCGCCGAGCGGCACCTTCACCCGGCGGTTCCATTCCGATCCGTGCTGCCCGGCGGCCTGGCCGACGCACAGATAGACGAAGCGCGCGGCTGGTGGCCCGTGGACCAACGGCCCGAGCAGGCGCGGGCGCCCGTCCGGCAACGCACCTTCGACCTCCACCTCGAAATCGAAGGTCATCGCCTCGCGCGTGTTGCCCGTCGCGGAGATCAGCCTTCTCCTCTGGGTCGCGCCACGTTGGAGCGCGATCGCCGCGCCGGGAACCGGCTCCTCGATCACGATCCGCACCGGCAGGCTGCTGCGCTCAGCCATGACAGGCGGCCTCGATCAGGTCGGCCGCATCGTCGAGCCCTCGCTCGCGCGCGACATCGGCCGGCGTCTTGCCCTGCGGGTTGCGCAAGCGAGGATCGGCGCCATAGCGGAGCAGGAGTTCCGCGACCGCCATTGCCGCATCCTCGTCGTCAGGCAGGCAGAAGAGCGGGGTGATCCTGTCCTCCACATCCAGACGATGGTTGGCGCACGCGGGCTCGACGGCGAGCACCTCTTCCAGCCTCGCCAGATCGGCCAGCCCCGCCAGTCCGCGGATGTCGCGGCTGAGCGGCGCAAGCCTGCGCGCCATGTCCGGCCGCCCGAGCACGAGCGCCCAGGTCAGGGGCGTTCCCTTCCATTGGCGTTCGCGCAAGTCGATCTCCGCGCCGGCGGCGAGCAGCAAGTCGACGATCTCCGGAGCGCCCGCCTGGACCGCGCGATGGAGCGGGCTGATCCCCTCCAGATCGACCCCGCGCGGATCCGCGCCGCACCGGAGCAGCAAGGCGACCGCCTCCGAATTGCCGTGTGCGGCGGCGGCAAGCAGCGGATGCGGATCGCGGATCAGGCCTGGATCGGCGCCCAACAAGGCGCGAACCGCGGGCTCGTCGCGGCGTTGCGCGGCGGCGATCAGAGCCTCGAGACCGGTCAGCCGCGCGGGCGCCACGCCATGCGCCTCCAGCAACGCGGTCATCTCCGGGAAGCCCGACAGCTGGGTCAGTTTGTGGAGCGATTCCTTGGTATATGCGTGCGTGGTGTTGGCATCGGCGCCGTGATCGAGCAGCCATCGCGCGCGTGCGACATGGTTCTGTCCGGCCGCGTTGCCGAGCAGATAATCGAGGATATTCTTGCCCAGAAATCCCTGGTCGACCGCGCGCCAGGCGTCGGTTTCGCCCGCATCCTCGCACAGGTCCCAGAGCTGCTGATACCAGTCGATCCCGTCACCCGCGACGGAGATATTATAGAGCGCCTGGCGGTCATAAGGCGCGGCGCCGGCGGCGACCAGCAACTCGACCAATTCGATCGCCTGCGGATGCGTGGTCTTGGTCTGCTCACCAAGCCCGATCGCGCCGCAGATCAGGGAAAAGGGATTGTCCCAGCCGTCATTGAAGTTGAAATTCGGGTCGGCACCCGCGGCAAGCAGCCGGCGCGCAATGGTGACGGCATTTTCGGTATCGAGCCGACCATAAGCGACATAAGCCAGCGCGGTCCATTGCCGCGTTCCGCCGGTACGCGTCGCGCCGGCAGGATCGCGCGCAAGCCGCCGTTCGACTTCGTCGACGAGCCCGCAGGTCGCGGCGGTGAACAGGCTGTCGCGCGAGAGATCGGGGTGGCGTGTCAGGATCCGCTCGGCGGCGGCGGTGTCGCCCGTCCAGCCGTGGCGGAGCAAGGCATCGATCCGCTCGGCGTCATTCTCGGTCGGCGCCGCCGCGAGCTTGGTCTTGAGCTCCGCCCACCCGGACAGACCATATTCCAGCGCGATCGCATGCTGGACGTCGCGCAGACCTGGAGCGGGAGGCGCCTTGGGCAAGGCGGATTTCAGTCGGGCCATCGCCTCGGCATCGCCGGAGCGCAGCGCCTTCAGCCAGCGTTTGGCTTCCTTGCGGAGCGATACGAGCTTGGTTCTGGAGGTGAGGACACGCGGCATCGGAAACCTTCCTTCCCATCGCCAGACGTCCGCTTACGAAAGGCCGGAAGAAGGGTTCGTAAGGATAGTTTCTAGCTGGACGGGAGCAGGCCCCCTTGCCGCGGACAGGTGGCGCTCCAGTGGCGCGCTTCCCGAAAAATGACCAAGTCGGCCAGCTCTGTCAACGGATCGCCGACGAACGCCGCTCGAGCCTCCCGCAGACACCCGCGTAGAATTTCTCCGCCTCATGTCTTTGACAAAAGACACCACCCGGGGCAGGCCTGCTCATCCTGCGACGGACTTGTGGCGCTTGCTGCGAGGAATGCGTCCTGTTTGGGGAATCGGCTAGCGTGTGGAAGCCCGTCTTTGTCGAGCAGCGTGCCGAAGGGCGGGACAATAATTTCAATCTGCTGAGAATGGCGGCCGCATCCGCGGTGCTGGTCTCGCATGCCTTTCCGCTGACGCTCGGCCCAGCCGCGACCGAGCCTCTGTTCGTCAGCACCGGCTACAAGCTCGGCACCACCGCCGTGACGATTTTCTTCGCCGTATCCGGCTTTTTCATTACCAAGAGTTTCGACCGCCGCAATTCGCTGCCCGATTTCCTGCTTGCGCGCGTCGCCCGCATCTATCCTGCGCTGATCGTGGTGCTGATGCTGAGCGCCTTCGTCGTGGGTCCGCTGCTCACCTCGCTGTCGCTGCACGGCTACTTCTCGAGCCTGCACAGCTGGACTTACGTACCCCGAAACCTGCTGCTGCGGCATCAGCAATGGGCGCTGCCTGGTCTGTTCACGACCGCCCCCGCCGGTCCGGCCGTGAACGGTTCGCTATGGACATTGTATTCGGAGGTCAGCTGCTACGGCCTGGTCGTCCTGTTCGGGTTGCTGGGCATCAGCCGTCCCAGGATCTTTCCGATCGTCCTGTGCGCAGCGGTCGCGCTGGTCTTCCTGGTGCCGCAATCGGAAGGCGGTGGACTTCATCATGCCGCCGCCACGCTTTCCCTGCCGTTCGCGCTGGGAGCGGCCGCCTATATTTACCGGAAATATGTTCCGGTCAGCGCCGGGTTGGCGGTTGCGATTTTTGCGCTGGCAGCCATATGCCGGTCGACTACGGTCTATCCCGCCCTGCACGCGCTGGCACTGAGCTATGGCGCCCTCTGGTTCGGCTTCGCGCGGATTCCCGCGCTGCGGCATTACAACCTGCTCGGCGACTATTCCTATGGCATGTATATCTATGCCTTCCCGATCGAGCAGATCTTTGCGACCACCGTTCGGCCCGGCTCGCCGCTCGCGATGGTCGCGTTCAGCTTTCCGGTGACACTCCTGTGCGCGATGACGTCCTGGACCTGGATTGAATCTCCCGCGCTTGCGAAACGCCATCTCATCGCCGCGAAGTGGAGGTTACGGCGTTTGCGCGGGCAAAGCGTCGGATCGACCGAGGGCGTGCCCGTGCGCGACGCGGGCGATCAGTCGACCCAGTCCGCCCGCCGATAGCCCTGCGCATAGAGCAAGGCGGTGAGGTCGCCATGTTCGATCCGCGCATCGGCCGCCGCGGCGGTCTTGGGCTTGGCATGATAGGCTACGCCGAGACCCGCTTCCTCGATCATCGGAATGTCGTTAGCCCCATCCCCCACCGCCAGCGTCGCCTCGCGCGTCAGCCCGAGTGCGTCGCGCTCGCCGATCAGCGTCTCGCGCTTGGTGGCGGACCCGACGATCGGCCGCGCGACCGTGCCGTCAAGTGCGCCCCCGGCAAGCCCGAGCCGGTTCGATATGGCGCGATCGAAGCCGATCGCTTCGGCAACCTTATCGGCGAAAACGGTGAAGCCTCCTGAAACCAGAACGGTTCGCGCGCCGTGCGCCTTCATCGTCCGGATCAATGTCTGCGCGCCGGGCATCAGCCTCACGCGCTCGACATGGCAGCGGTCGATCGCGCCTTCATCCAATCCCTTGAGCAGCGCGACACGCGCATCCAGCGCCGCCTCGAAATCCAGCTCGCCGAGCATTGCGCGTTCAGTCACCTCTGCGATCTGCGACTTGATTCCGGCATAATCGGCAAGCTCGTCGATGCATTCGATCGTGATCATGGTCGAATCCATGTCCGCGACGAGCAGTTTCTTAGCGCGCCCGGCTGCGGGCTGGACGATAACGTCGACCCCCGAGAACAACCCCTCCAGTGCGGCCCTTGCCGACGTCCGGTCCGTCCGGCCGAACGGCAGGTCGGCTGCCAGGCCTTCGTCGATCCATGCCGCCTCGCCAGGCATCGCCCCGACGCCCGCCAGCGCGTCGCGCGCCTGGTCCAGATCGGCGCGGGACAGTGCGTGGTTCGATGCTATCAGGGTTGCGATGAACAGTTTGGCCTCCTCGGATCGCCCAAGGATCGCGCTCATCGCAGGGCCGACCGCTAGCGGCAAGTCGGCGCGCGCGCTTCAATTGGCGGAATCGGCGAACGGCACGATCATCAACGCCGATGCAAGCCAGGTTTATCGCGACCTTGCCATCCTCAGCGCCCGGCCGACCGCTGCGGAGGAGGCGCGCGCGCCGCATCGTCTGTTCGGCCACCGCGACGGCGCGCTTGCTTATTCGGCCGCTCAATGGGCGGATGAGGCGAAGCTGGCGATTGCAGAGACGCTTGGCGCGGGGCGACTCCCAATCCTGGTCGGTGGCACCGGTCTCTATATCCGCACTTTGCTCGACGGCATTGCGCCGGTGCCGGAGATCGATCCGGAAATCCGGCGCACGGTCCGCGCGCTCTCCGCTGCGGAAGCGCATGCTGCCCTTGCGAAGGAAGATCCGGTCGCGGCGGCGCGGCTTCATCCCAACGACACGTCCAGGCTCCAGCGCGCGCTGGAGGTGGTGCGCGCGACGGGACGGCCGATCGCAGACTGGCGCGAATCGCGCGTTGGCGGGATCGCGGCCGACTATGTGTTCGAACTGCAAACAATCGTGAAGCCGGTCGCGGAGCTTTACGCCCGCTGCGATGCCAGGGTCGATCAGATGATCGCGAACGGGGCGGTGGAAGAGGTGGCGGCGCTGCGCGATCGGCGGCTCGATCCAGCGCTCCCGGTGATGCGGGCGATCGGCGTAATTCCTCTGATTCAATTTCTTGCGGGCGAGATGGCGCTGAATGCGGCGGTCGCCGCGATCAAGCAAGCCACCCGCAATTACGCCAAACGTCAGCGCACCTGGCTGCGCCACCAGCTGTCGCAGAGCGACGTGACCGGGCCTGAAAAGCCAGCCGATAAAGAGGGTTAATCGGCGTTAGGAACCTTGCCGTGATGCGATTTTTGCACTAGCGAAACGAAATTGCGGATCGGGGGATTCGCATCGTATCGTACCATGTGCGTGGGGAATTAAGCGTGAAATTCGGAACCTTGTTGTCGGCAACCGCCGGCATAGCTTTGCTTGTTGTTGCGCCCGCCGCCGCGACCAGTTTCACCGCCGCGCAGGTCCAGCAGGCGAGCGCTGGGTTGCAGGCGATGCGCGAACTCAATCTGATCGTCCTCGGTAACCTGACGAGCGGAGCCGAGGTCGAGGGCAAGGCTTTCGTCGGCGGCAGCATGTCCGGCAACAGTGAGAATTTCGGCATCGGCAGCTCCGCCCATTCGAGCCAAGGTTTTGCGGCGAACGGCCGGGCGACGCTTACCGTGGGTGGCAACCTAGCCTCCGGCGTCCACGTCAATGATGGCATCAATGGCGGTACCGGAACCCAGATATCGTCCGGTCTCGCCAGCATGGCCGATATCGGTGGCAACGTCACGGGTGAGATCGGGCTGAACGTATCGCCCGCGACGATCCGTGTCGGCGGATCCTTCAACGGCCAGAATTTCAATCCCGGCGCGAACAGGACGGCAACATACGGCACAACTGCCAGCAACCTGCAGGCGCAGGACCTGCCTTACGTCGTTCACGACGCTAGCCTCGCCAACCCGCAGACCGGCCTCGCGGCAACGATCAGCGCGCAGACTGGGGCGCTCACGGGGGATCTTATCCAGCTTTCCGCGATCCTGAGTTCGCTCTCCGCCAATGCTGCGTTCGACACCAGCAATCACAACAATATCTTCGTCTCTTACGATCCCGGCGCGGTCGCGACGGGCTATGCGGTGATCGACGTGAACGCGAGCGACCTGATGGGCTATTCGGGCACGCTCAACTTCAACCAGCTGTCGAGCGGTGGCCATCCGTTGACCACGATCGTCAACGTGATCGGCTCGGGCAATTATGTTTTCGCACTCAATGTGAATAATCCCGCGCTCGACCAGAACGTGATCTGGAATTTCGGGAGCGCGAACAGCCTCACTACGCAGACCGAGTTTTACGGTTCAGTACTCGCGCCGACCGTGACGCTTCATAACGCGAATGCGATCAACGGCTCGGTTGTCGCACAAACCTTCTTCCAGGGTGGCGAAGTGCATCTCGGCACCTTTGCTGGCGGCAGCCACTTTCTTGTGACCCAGTCGGGCGGCGGCACCGGCGCTGCGCCCGAACCGGCGAGCTGGGCTTTGATGCTGCTCGGCTTTGGCGCGACCGGATCGATTATTCGCGACCGGAATCGCAAGGAGCGCCTGGCCGCGGCTTGACCAGCCTCCTCAGCCGAGTTTCCAGAAAGCCGCCTTCGGGCGGCTTTCTTTTTGTCGCTGCAGCTACATATTTCGTAATAAAGTTGCGCCAACTCGCGGTCACACAGACATAAAAAATCTATTGGGTGTTGACAGCGGCGGGGCCGGCGTTTACCGGCGCCCCTTCCCCAAAGGATGAGGAACAATGGCCCAGGAACGTACCGGCGCGGACATCTTGATCGAGACCCTGACGGATCTCGGTGTCGAGGTCGTGTTCGGTTATCCGGGCGGGGCGGTGCTCCCCATCTATGACGCGATCTTCAAGCAGGATCGGATTCGTCACATCCTGGTACGCCAGGAAGGCGGCGCCGCGCATGCGGCCGAGGGTTATGCGCGTTCGACCGGCAAGCCCGGCGTGGTGCTGGTGACGTCCGGCCCGGGGGCGACCAACGCGGTCACCGGCATCACCGACGCGCTGATGGACTCCATCCCGATGGTGGTCATCACCGGCCAGGTGCCGACCGCCTTGATCGGCTCGGACGCGTTCCAGGAGTGCGACACGGTCGGCATCACACGCCACTGCACCAAGCAGAATTATCTGGTGAAGGATCCCGCCGAGCTGGAGAGCGTGATCCGCGAGGCGTTCCGCATCGCCACCACTGGCCGGCCCGGTCCGGTGCTGATCGATCTGCCCAAGGATGTGCAGGTCGCGGGCACCGCGATCGACAGGCCGCGCACCAGCATCGGCTATAATCCCCAGACCGAGCCTGATCCCAGACTGATCGAGAATGCGGTCGAGATGATCGCCGCAGCCGAACGCCCGATCTTCTACACCGGCGGCGGCATCATCAATTCGGGTCCCGCCGCAAGCGAGGCACTGCGTACGCTCGCCAGGCTCACCGGCGCGCCCGTCACCTCGACCCTGATGGGCCTGGGCGCGCTGCCCGCCTCCTCGCCTTTATGGCTCGGCATGCTCGGCATGCATGGCACCTACGAAGCCAATCTGGCGATGAACCAGGCCGATCTGATCGTCGCCCTGGGCGCCCGCTTCGACGATCGCGTGACCGGCCGGCTCGATGCTTTCGCGCCGCACGCGCGCAAGATCCACGTCGATATCGATCGCTCGTCGATCAACAAGATTGTGTCGGCGGAACTGGGCATCGTCGGCGACGTCGGGCGCGCGATGGAAGCGATGATCGCGCAGTGGAACAAGCGCGGCCATCAGGCGGCTGATCTCTCCGGCTGGTTCGCACGGATCGATCAGTGGCGCGCCAAGCGCAGCCTCGATTTCCCCAATTCGACCAAGGAGATCATGCCGCAGCTCGCGATCAAGCGGCTGTGGGAGGCGACGAAGCATCGCGCGCCGATCATCTCGACCGAGGTCGGCCAGCACCAAATGTGGGCCGCGCAGCATTTCAATTTCGAGGATCCGAACAAGTGGCTCACTTCGGGTGGGCTCGGCACGATGGGCTATGGCCTACCCGCCGCAATCGGCGCCCAGATCGGCAATCCCGATGCCCTGGTGATCGATATCGCCGGGGAAGCCTCGATCATGATGAACATCCAGGAGATGTCGACCGCGACCCAATATGAGCTGCCGGTCAAGGTCTTCATCCTCAACAACGAATATATGGGCATGGTCCGCCAGTGGCAGGACCTGACCTATCAGGGCCGCCATTCGCATAGCTATTCGGAGGCTTTGCCCGATTTCGTGAAGCTCGCCGAAGCCTATGGCTGGAAAGGCATGCGGATCGACAAGCCGGATGCGCTCGACGACGGCATCGCCGAGATGCTGGATTATAAAGGCCCGGTGATGGTCGATTGCCGCGTTGCCAAGCTCGCAAACTGCTTCCCGATGATCCCGAGCGGTGCCGCGCATACCGAGATGATCCTGCAGGCCAACGAAGTCTCGGGCGAGATGGACGACGAGGCAAAGGCGCTGGTGTAAACTATATCGTCGCGCCGGCGGAGGCCGGCGCCGCTTGCGGCACGCGACAAAGTGAATTTCCCGCGGCCCCGGCCTCCGCCGGGGCGACGAGAGTAAGAATGCACATCCGTACAGAAGTCAGCGAGCGCCACACGCTCTCGGTCACGGTCGTCAATGAGCCGGGCATCCTCGCGCGTATCGCGGGCATGTTCGCCGGGCGCGGCTACAATATCGAGAGTTTGACGGTAGCCGAGGTTACCGAGGACGAGACGGTCAGCCGTATCACGATCGTGACCTCGGGTCCGCCCGAGGTGATCGATCAGATCATCGCCCAGCTCGATCGGCTGCCGCCGGTCCATCGCGTTCATGATCTCACGGCGGAAGGCCCGCACGTCGAACGCGAGCTGGCGTTGGTCAAGGTCAAGGGCACCGGCGATCACCGGATCGAGGCGCTGCGCCTGGCCGAGGTCTACCGCGCGCGTGTGGTGGATGCGACGATCTCCAGTTTCGTGTTCGAAGTGACCGGCGGCACCGACAAGATCGACAAATTCCTCGAACTGATGGGTGAGGTCGGCCTGGTCGAAGTGGCCCGCACCGGCGTCGCCGCGATCAGCCGGGGGCACAGCACTTTTTGATTTCCCGTCGTCCCGGCGGAGGCCGGGGCCGCATGCGGCTCGCGCGACGCTTCATTTGCAACGGCCCCGGCCTCCGCCGGGGCGACGAGTCTAAGACAAGGGGCTTACAATGCGCGTTTATTACGATTCCGACGCCGATATCGGCCTGATCAAGGGCAAGAAGGTCGCGATCGTCGGCTACGGCAGCCAGGGTCACGCCCATGCTCAGAATCTGCGCGATTCAGGCGTGAAGGAGGTCGCGGTCGGCCTGCGTCCCGGCTCGCCCAGCGCAGCCAAGGCGGAGGGCGCGGGCTTCAAGGTCATGCCGGTCGCGGAAGCCTCCAAATGGGCCGACATCATCATGATCCTGGCCCCCGATGAGCACCAGGCGGGCATCTGGGAAAAGGACATAAAGGACAATATCCGTGATGGCGCGGCGATCGCTTTCGCGCATGGTCTCAATGTCCATTTCGGCCTGATCGAGCCGCCCGCGGGCATCGACGTTTTCATGATCGCGCCCAAGGGTCCGGGTCACACCGTGCGCGGCGAATATGTGAAGGGCGGCGGCGTGCCCTGCCTAATCGCGATCCACCAGGATGCGAGCGGCAACGCGCATGACGTGGCATTGTCCTATGCAAGCGCCGTCGGCGGTGGCCGTTCGGGCGTGATCGAGACGACCTTCAAGGAAGAATGCGAGACCGATCTGTTCGGCGAGCAGGCTGTTTTGTGCGGTGGACTTTCGCATCTGATCATGGCGGGTTTCGAGACGTTGGTCGAAGCCGGCTACGCGCCGGAAATGGCTTATTTCGAATGCCTCCACGAGGTGAAGCTGATCGTCGACCTGATGTATGAAGGCGGCATCGCCAACATGCGCTATTCGATCTCCAACACCGCCGAATATGGCGATTATCACACTGGGCCGCGCATCATCACCGATGAGACCAAGGCCGAGATGAAGCGCGTGCTCGCGGACATTCAGGGCGGCCGCTTCGTCCAGCGCTTCATGATGGACAACCGCATGGGCAATCCGGAGATGAAGGCCAGCCGCAAGCTCCAGGCCGAGCATGGCATCGAGAAGGTCGGGGCGGAGCTTCGCGCGATGATGCCGTGGATTTCGAAGAACAAGCTTGTCGACAAGGATCGGAACTGATTTTTGTCCGTGTTAGCGTTCGCCATACCGGGCGAATCTACGACTAGTTGAATCTGGCGGCGGGCTATCGAACCTGATAGCCCGCCCCTTGACTCGGGGCCCTCGCGGGGCAATTTGGTAGCGCTAACAAGAAATTGGTTGGGAGATCGAGTGCAATGAAGGCGTTCGAGCCGGCTGCTATGCTGGCTGAGGACTGGCGCGAGGGGCTGTTCCTAGGGCGCATCGAAACCGCAGAAGGCCCGACGCCGGTGTTGCTCGCCGGCGGGGTGCTGCATGACATGAGCCGCGTCGCGCCGACTGCGGCCCAGCTCGTCGCCGATCGTGCCTTTGATTCCTCCGCCGGCAAGCCGCTCGGCGACCTCGCCGATTTCGCGCTTTCCGCCGATGCCTCGCCGCGGCTGTTGAGCCCGGTCGACCTGCAATGCGTCAAGGCGGCCGGGGTCACCTTCGCGGTGTCCGCGGTCGAACGCGTGATCGAAGAGCGGGCACGCGGCGATGCGGGCAAGGCGGCCGAGGTGCGCGCGATGCTTGAAGGCCGGATCGGCGGTGGCATCCGCGGTCTCAAGCCTGGGTCGCCCGAGGCGATGGCGCTCAAACAGGCGCTGATCGACGAAGGCATGTGGTCGCAGTATCTCGAGGTCGCGATCGGCCCGGATGCGGAGATTTTCACCAAGTCACCCGTGCTTTCCACCGTGGGCTGGGGCGCCGAGATCGGGATCCGTTCCGATTCTTCGTGGAACAATCCCGAGCCGGAGATCGCGATCCTCGCCGACAGCCACGGCACCCCCGTCGGCGCCAGCCTCGGCAACGACGTCAATCTGCGCGATTTCGAAGGCCGCTCGGCGCTGCTGCTGGGCAAGGCGAAGGACAATAATGCCTCCTGCTCGCTCGGGCCGTTCGTGCGCCTGTTCGATGCAAGCTTCTCGATGGACGATGTCCGCGCCGCCGAAATCGACCTGCTGATCGAAGGCGAGGACGGCTATGTCCTCAAGGGCCACAGCTCGATGCGCGAGATCAGCCGCGATCCGGAGGATTTGGTCGCTCAGGCGATGAGTGAACACCATTATCCCGATGGATATATTTTATTCCTTGGCACGCTGTTCGCGCCGACGCAGGACCGCGACGAGCCGGGTCGGGGTTTCACCCACAAGGTCGGCGATATCGTCTCGATTTCGACGCCTAAGCTCGGCAGGCTTGTCAACCGCGTGACCCTGTCCAATTTGGCACCGGCGTGGACGCTGGGCATATCCGGGCTGACACGGAATCTGGTTTCGCGCGGGCTCCTCGGCGCTCGCTAACAAGGCAAGGACTTATGAAGCTCACCCATTTCATCGGCGGCAAGGAAATCGAAGCCGATACGCCCTTCAACAGCATCAATCCGTCCAATACAGACGAGATCGTCGCTTCCTATCCCGCCGGCGGCAAGGCGGAGGTCGATGCCGCGGTCGCCGCGGCACGAGAGGCTTTCCCGGCCTGGTCGACGGGATCTCCGGAGCTGCGCTCCGATCTGCTCGATCGCGTCGGCTCGACGATCATGGCGCGTGCGGCCGAACTCGGCGAATTGCTCAGCCGCGAGGAAGGCAAGACACGCCCCGAGGGTATGGGCGAGGTCATGCGGGCCGCGCGCATCTTCAAATATTTCGCGGGCGAGGCGCTGCGCCGCCACGGCCAGACGCTCGAATCGACCCGTCCCGGCCTCGATGTCGAGATCTGGCGCGAGGCGGTCGGCGTGTACGGCCTGATCACGCCATGGAATTTCCCGATCGCAATTCCCGCCTGGAAGTCGGCGCCGGCGCTCGCGTTCGGCAATACGGTGGTGCTCAAGCCCGCCAACCCCACGCCCGCGATCGCGCATGCGCTCGCTAAGATTATCCATGAGGTTGCCGCGTCGCTCAATGCGCCCGCGGGCATCTTCAACATGGTGCTCGGGCAGGGCGGGGTCGGTTCGGCCCTGGTCGAGCATCCCGACGTCAACGGCATCTCCTTCACCGGCAGCCAGAGCGTCGGCGCCAAGGTCGGCGTCGCCGCAGTCACCCGCCAGGCGCGTGTCCAGCTCGAAATGGGCGGCAAGAATCCGCTGGTCGTGCTCGACGATGCCGATCTCGATCGCGCGGTCGCGATCGCGCTCGACGGCGGCTTCTTCCAAACCGGCCAGCGCTGCACCGCCTCGTCCAAGGTGATCGTCCAGGACGGGATCCACGATCGCTTCGTCGAAGCCCTCGCTGCGCGCGCCAAGGCGCTCAAGGTCGGCGCCGCGCTCGATCCTGCGACCCAGGTCGGCCCGGCTTCGTCCGACACGCAGTTCGAACAGAATATGCGCTATGTCGAGATCGCGACCGGCGAAGGCGGGCGCCTCGTTACCGGCGGCGAACGCCTCAACCTCGATACGCCAGGTTATTATATGAGCCCGACGCTCATTGCCGACACCAATCCCGATATGCGCATCAACAATGAGGAAGTGTTCGGTCCTGTCGTCTCGACGGTCCGCGCCAAATCCTATGATGAGGCGCTCGCGCTCGCCAATCGCGGCAATTTCGGATTGTCCGCCGGTATCGTCACGACCAGCCAGAAATATGCGCGTCATTTCAAGAAGAATGTCCGCGCCGGCATGGTGATGATCAACCAGCCGACCGCAGGGGTCGATTATCATGTGCCGTTCGGGGGTACCCGCGGTTCCAGCTATGGCGCGCGCGAACAGGGCTTCGCCGCTGTGGAGTTCTACACCGGCATGAAGACCGTCTATGTTGGCGACTGATCTCGATTGCGCAATCTATCCTAGCCTGAAGGGCAAGAGGGTTTTCATCACCGGTGGCGGCAGCGGCATCGGTGAAGGACTGGTCGAGGCGTTCGCACGCCAGGGTGCGCGCGTTGCTTTCGTCGACATCGCCGACCAGGCCTCGCGCGATCTGGTAGAGCGGCTGTGCGATACCCCGCACAAGCCGCTTTATCGTAAGTGTGACATCACCAATCTCGATCTGTTCAAGCAGACGCTTGCGGAGATCGAGGAGAAGCTCGGCGGCATCGACGTACTGATCAACAATGCCGCCAATGACGATCGCCACACTGTCGAGGAGGTCACGCCCGAATATTGGGATGATCGGATGGCGGTCAATCTGCGTCACCAATTCTTCGCCGCGCAGGCGGTGGTGCCGACGATGAAGCGCGGCGGCGGCGGCGTGATCCTCAATTTCGGATCGATCAGCTGGCATCTCGGGCTTGAGGATCTCGTCCTCTATCAGACAGCCAAGGCGGCGATCGAAGGCATGACCCGGGCATTGGCGCGCGATCTTGGTCGCTACGGCATCCGCGTCAACACGATCGTGCCGGGCAATGTGAAGACGCCGCGCCAGATGCAATGGTACACGCCCGAGGGCGAGGCCGAGATCGTCCGCTCGCAATGTATCGACGGACGAATTCAGCCGTGCGACATTGCCGCGATGGTCCTGTTTCTCGCCTCCGACGATGCGCGCATGTGCACCGCGCATGACTATTTCGTGGACGCGGGCTGGCGCTGATGACCAACCCGCGCAGCGTCCTTGCCGTCCAGGCGACGCTCGGCGAGGGGCCGGTCTGGGTCGAACGCGATCGCGCCTTGTGGTTCGTCGACATCAAGGCGCCGAAGGTTCACCGCTTCGATCCCGCGAGCGGCGATCACAAAAGCTATGATGCGCCCGGCCAGGTCGGCTGGGTCCTCCCCTCCGATGATGGCGCTTTTCTCGCCGGTCTCCAGCAGGGGATTGCGCGTTTCGATCCGCTCGATGGGCGCTTCGATCTGATCGCGACGCCGGAGGCGAGCAGGCCCGGAAACCGGCTCAACGACGCCACCGTCGATCCCGCCGGCCGCCTCTGGTTCGGATCGATGGACGACGGGGAAGAAGCGATTTCGGGGCGGGTCTATTGCTTCGACCGCTGTCAGATCCACGATTCCGGCCTGCCGCCGGTCTGCATCACCAATGGCCCCGCGGTCAGCCCGGACGGGCGCACGCTCTACCATACGGACACGCTCGGCCGCATGATCTACCGGGTCCCCATCCACGACGACGGCACGCTTGGCGCGCCCGCAATCTTCGCGACGATCGACGAATCCGATGGCTGGCCCGACGGCTCGATCTGCGACGCTGAAGGCCATGTGTGGATCGGATTGTGGGGCGGCTGGCGCGCGCGACGTTATGCGCCGACCGGCGAAATTGTCGCCGAAGTGCGGCTTCCGGCGGCAAATATCACCAAAATCACGCTCGGCGGGCCGGATTTGCGTACCGCTTATGCCACCAGCGCACGAAAAGGGCTCGACGCGGACGCTTTGGCCAGCCAACCTCTGGCCGGCAACGTCTTCGCGTTCGACGTGGACGTGCCGGGGGTACCCGGCAATCTGGTCAGGCTCGCCTGACCGGCAAAAAAACAGGGAGCAGGAGAGGGACATGGAGCGAGGGGAAAGCCAGGGAAGCCTGGGCTTTATTGCCGCGATCGTGGCAGTGGCCACGATCGGCGGCTTGTTGTTCGGATATGATAGCGGCGCGGTGAACGGTACGCAGGACGGTCTGCGGGCGGCGTTCAACCTGAGCGACGCGAGCCTCGGCTTCACCGTCGGCTCGCTGCTGATCGGCTGCTTCATCGGCGCCTTCCTCGCCGGCCGCCTGGCCGACGTGTTCGGCCGGCGCAACGTGATGATGGTCGCCGCGGCACTCTTCCTGTGCGGTGCGCTCGTGCAGGGCATCTCGCACGACCACATGATCTTCCTGATCGCGCGCCTGTGCGGCGGTATGGCGGTCGGCACCGCGAGCGTGCTTTCACCCGCTTACATTTCGGAAGTGGCGCCCGCCAACATTCGCGGCCGGATGACGACCATCCAGCAGGTGATGATCATCACCGGCCTTACCGCAGCGTTCGTGGTCAATTATTTCCTCGCCAAGGCCGCGGGCAAGTCGACCAACATGTGGTGGGGCGGCTTCGAAGCGTGGCGCTGGATGTATCTGATGCAGGCGCTGCCGGCTGCGGTCTTCCTGGTCGCGCTCTTCTTCATCCCGGAAAGCCCGCGCTACCTCGTTTCGCGCAAGCGCGACGACGAAGCCGCTGGCGTGCTTACGCGCCTGTTCGGTGGCGCCGAGGCCAAACTGAAGCTTGCCGAAATCAAGGCCAGCTTCAGCAAGGACCACCGTCCGCGCCTCAGCGACGTGCTTGCGCCGGGCACCCTGTTCCGCCCGATCGTGTGGGCGGGCCTGGTGATCGCGGTGTTCCAGCAGCTCGTCGGCATCAACGTGATCTTCTATTATGGCGAGACGCTGTGGAAGCTCGCGGGCGCGACCGAGGATACCGCACTTCAGCGCAACATCATCTCGGGTCTCGTCTCGATTGCGGCATGCTTCGTCACGATCATCTTCGTCGACAAGATCGGTCGCAAGCCGCTGCTGCTAATCGGCTCGGCGGGCATGGCGGTCGCCTTGTTCGCGATGGTCTTTGCGTTCCACAACGGCACGCTCGACGCCGCTGGCAATCTTCAGCTGTCGGTCCACAATGGCTGGATCGCGGTGATCGCGGCCAATCTCTACGTGATCTTCTTCAACATGAGCTGGGGCCCGATCATGTGGGTTATGCTCGGTGAGATGTTCCCGAACCAGATCCGCGGCTCGGCACTCGCCGTCTGCGGCTTCGCGCAATGGTTCTCGAACTATCTGATCGCGCAGACCTTCCCGGTGATGGCCGCCAAGCTCGGTCTCGCGCCGACCTACACCTTCTACGCGGTGTCGGCGGTGATCAGCTTCTTCCTGGTGAAGAGCTTCATCCACGAGACCAAGGGCAAGGAACTGGAGCAGATGGAGGGCTAAGGCTCCATATCACTCTGCGCCAAAAAGAAGGCCCGCCGCTCAACCGAGCTGCGGGCCTTTTCTTGGCACTGCGGATATTTTCAGGCGGGTGCCCATCTAGTCGTCGTGGCTTCTTGGCGATAAGCAGAGGCGGGGCAGGGGGTTGAAAACGGGTGATAATCGGCATCGATCTTGGCACGACCAACAGTGCCGTGGCTTATTATCGCGATGACCGCCCGGTCCTCATTCCCAATCGGCTGGGGCACAATCTCACACCATCGGCGGTAAGCGTCGAAGATGGCGCGGTGCTGGTCGGTCTGACCGCGCGCGAGCGGCAAGCGACCCATCCCGGCGAGACCGCGACTGCGTTCAAGCGTTATATGGGCACCAGCCGCCGGTTCGTCCTGGGCCGAAAGACCTATGCTCCCGAGGAATTGTCGGCGCTGGTCCTGCGCAGCCTTCGCGAAGATGCCGAAGCTCATCTTGGCGAGCCCGTGCGCGAGGCCGTCATCACCGTACCCGCCTATTTCAATGACAAGCAGCGCCGCGCCACGCGCCGCGCCGGCGAGCTGGCCGGGCTCAAGGTGGAACGCCTGATCAATGAGCCGACCGCCGCCGCGCTCGCGTACGGGATTCATCAGCTCGGCGCGGAAAGCCGGTTCCTGGTGTTTGATCTGGGCGGCGGCACGTTCGATGTCTCGATCCTCGAAATCTTCGAGGGCATTATCGAGGTGCGCGCCTCGACCGGCGATAATCGTCTGGGCGGCGAAGACTTCAACGAGTTGCTAGTGCTGATGATGCGGGAGCAATTTGCGGATGTCTGGACCCGGTCCGGCCGTCGGCAGGACGCGCTTTATCAGAAGATGCGCGAGCAGGCGGAGCGTGCGCGGCGCACGCTGTCGGACGCGGCCGAGGCGAAGATGCGGTTGGTGTGGGACGATAATCCGCTCGAATTAACGGTCAGCGCCGCGGCGTTCGAGGAGCGGGCGGCACCCCTGGTCGCACGTCTGCGCGAACCGGTCTTGCGCGCCCTGCGCGACAGCAATCTGGATGCGCAGGCCTTGGCAGAGATCGTCATGATCGGTGGCGCGACGCGCATGCCACTGGTGCGCAAGGCGGTCACGCGCATGTTCGGCCGCTTTCCCAACAGCACCGTCAATCCGGACGAGGCGGTCGCGCTGGGCGCGGCGGTGCAGGCCGGCCTCAAGGCGCGCGACGCAGCGTTGAGCGAGGTGGTGCTGACCGATGTCTGCCCCTTTTCCCTGGGCGTGAATCACGGGCGGCGTTTGCCCGACGGCTCGATCGAGGATGGGCTTTTCTCTCCAATCATCGAACGGAACACGCCGATCCCGGCCAGTCGGGTCAAATCCTATTCGACGATGTTCGATAACCAGCGGAAGATCGAGTTCGACGTCTATCAGGGCGAGTCGCGGCTGGTCGCCGACAATGTGAAGATCGGCGATCTGGCGATCCCGATGCGTGCCGGCCCCGCGGGCCAGCGGGTGGACGTGCGCCTCTCTTACGACATCAACGGGCTCTTGGAGGTGGATGTCCACGTGCCGGCGCACGACGAGCGCTGGCAGCTCGTGATAGCTGACCAGGACGGGGATGACGGAGATCTGAAGCAGCGCCAGGCCGCGCTGGCCGCGCTCAAGGTTCACCCGCGCGACAGCGAGGCTAATCGCGCGGCGTTGGCCCGCGCCAATCGCTGCTGGGAAGCGGCGCTCGGAGACAGCCGTATTTGGCTGGAGCAGTTGATCGGGCAATTCGAGGCTGCGTTGGCAACGCAGGATCCGCGGATCGTCGATCGCGCTCGGGAGGAATTTCAGGGCGCGCTGGACCAGTTTGAGGGTAGCACCTTCCTGTGACGATCTGGGATACGCTCGGGATCGATCGCGAAAGCGACCGCGACACGATCCGCCGCGCATATGCGCGACGACTGCGTCAGACCAATCCCGAGGACGACCCCGAAGGCTTCATGCAATTGCGCCACGCCTATGAAACGGCGCTGCGCGTCGTCAACGGGCGGTCGGATTCGGCCACGCCGGACGAGGCGGCGCAACAGCCGCGCCAGGCCCGGGAGGTTCCGGACGAGGATCGCGCCGAAGCCCCGGCGGGTGCGATCGATCAGCCTTCCGCCGAACAGCTCGAAATGCAGGCGCACGCCGGTGCGATGCTGGAGGCGATCAAAGCGCCGGATCCCGCGCGCTGGCAGGATGCGCTTCCGGCGTTGGAGGCTTTGCTCGCATCCAGCGGGATGGAAGGACTCGAACTGCGCCGCAGTGTCGAAAACTGGCTGGCCCACCAGATAGCCAGCCATGTCCCGCGCGCGGACATTCTGCTCGACCGGGCGATCGACTATTTCGGCTGGAGCGATGCGGCCTTTCGCCACGATTCCCCGGCGATCGAAGCGGTGCTCCGGCGCCGGCACGAGCAGGCGCTCGCCGGTCAGCTGCAACACCCGGAACATCCGCTGCATCTCGCCTGGTGGAGGTTGCAGCGCCCCAAACCGTGGAACTGGATATTGCGGCTGCAGGCGTTGCTCCCGGGCGACCGGCGACAGGTCCACACGCTGCTTCTCCAGATGGAGGCCTATCCTGGCCTGTCCTTCTATCTGGAGGCAGAAACGGTGGCGTGGTGGCGCGGCTACCTGGCGCGGCCGCACCTGATCGAGGCGTTCGCGTTCGTCCCGATAGCCTGGCTGCTGTGCTTTGTCGTGCTGACCGCAATCAAAGGACAGGTGTTACCCGTCGCCGCCGATGCGATGCTGGCGATACCTTTCGCGCTGGCCGCCGCCGCAACCCATTGGTGGGTGACGCGACGTGTCGTGGATCGGTCGGTGAGACCGCGCCTTGCGGCCTATGCGGATGGGGGCTGGATGATAGGTCTCCCGGCCATGCCTTTGGTCGCCATGGTCTTGCCGCTCCAGCCCTGGGCGCTGGCGCTGCTCGCCATCTTCGTGGCGCTGGTGCTGGTGTTGCAGGACTTTGCGCTGGCACAACGCCCGCCATCGACGGTTCGACGGTTCAATGCAGCCGCCTATTTTACGCCCCTTATTGTTGCCCTCCTGACTTCGGCGATGATCACCGCGCCCTTCGCGCTGGCATGGTTTTCGGTATTGGCGGGTATGGTCGTCGGTTGGCACCGTGGGCAATATGCGTTGCCTGTCCGGCTGCTCCACGTTCCAACGGTCGGCCGCCGCCTCGGCTTCCCTGTCGTGTTTGCCGCTCTGCTGGGTTTCTCCTGGGCGATCCTGTCGCCGCTCAGCCCGCAGCATTCTTATCAGGTCGCGCTCGCCATATTGCTGTGCGGTCCGCTGATCAGGGTTGTCCGGTTGATCGAGCCCGCTGGCCTTTATCGGCAAATCATGGTTCCCCTCGCCGGGATAGTATTGCTCATATTCTGGGGCGCAATGAGCCCGACCGAGGATCCTGTTTCGACAGAGCCCTCGGCCGTGCCGATGGCAGATCAGCCGGTGACGCTCGAAACGCCGAATACAGAACCTCCGATCCTTTGGGCGGGAGAGCGGGCACCCCAATGTCCTACGCTAAGGCAAGACAAAAAAGAACGTCCCGGCGCCGTGGGGCCACGGCCGTGTGGAACCATGAGGCAGTGGTTCCGTGACACCGAATATCCACCGGAGGCCTGGGATCACCAGAAATCGGGTTTGACCAGGGTCAGGGGAACGATCGGCACGGACGGCCGCGTGTACGATTGCGTCATCCTCAAAGGCAGCGGCAGCCTCAGCCTCGACGACACAACCTGCCGGCTGGTCCGAGAGCGCGCCCGATTCATGCCCGCACGCGACGCGAAGGGAAATCCCGTCGCATCCGAGTTCGTCGGTGGCATCGTCTGGCGATTGAAAGAATCGCGGCCCGACGCTCCATCCTAGTGATTATTCTGCGGCGTCTTCTTCGCCGCCAGCTATACTTTGAGGCCGCACGCCGCGCGCATCAAGCCCGCGACGACGGTCTCCGCCGAGGCGCCGCGTCGGATTGCCGGCGCACGAAGGTATAATCGAGCAGCACATGCTGGGGCGCCGGGCGCATCGGGCCGCGGCGCGTGCGGATCTCGCTCGCCAGAAGATCCATCGCCGCCTTGGACATGTCGCGGATCGGCTGGTGGATCGTGGTCAGCTCGGGCCAGATCGTGGTGGCGAGCGGCGTGTCGTCGAAACCGCACACGGTGATGTCACCCGGCACGTCGAGCCCGTGGCGGTGCGCGACCGCGACGGCGGCCGCGGCCATATCGTCATTGGCGGCGAAGATCGCCGACGGCGGCTCGTTCAAATCGAGCAGCCGCTCGGCGGCATCGAGCCCCGATCGGTAGGTGAACAGACCCTCGGCGATCAGCGCGGGATCGGGCGCGATGCCGCATTGCTCCAGCCCGCGCTTATAGCCGTCGAGACGACGCTCGCTCGCGGTCGTGTTGGGATTGCCCTCAATGAACCCGATCCGGCGGTGGCCGAGCCTGGCAAGATGGCAGGTCATGTCGAATGCGGCGCGCTCGTCGTCGATGCTGACTGCGCTGATGTCGGCCGGCGGTTTGCCGCTCGCCACCACCACCATCGGCACGCCGGCTTTCCTGAGCACGTCGATCACGGGTGTGGAATCGCAAAGCGGCGGCGGCAGGATCACGCCGTCAATCCCGATCCGGATGAGATGTTCGGCCGCCTTCACTTCCTGCGCGCCGATCTCGCATTGCTCGACCATCAGCTGCAGATTGCCCCGGCTCGCCTGATCGAGCCCGCCGACCAGGAATTCGCTGAGATAGGCGGCGCTGGGGTTGGAATAGAGCAGCCCGATCCGCAACTCGCCCGCGCCCGCCAGGCTGCGCGCGGCACGGTTCGGCGCATAGCCCAGTTGCTGGATTGCAGCGTTGACCAGATCGCGCGTCGCCGCGCGCACATTCGCCTCGCCATTGATCACCCGTGAGACAGTCATCGGCGAAACGCCCGCGGTCGCTGCCACGTCGCTGATCGTAGGCGCGCTACGCTGACGGCGAGATGTTCTCTGGTTCAAGCTTTTCTCCGGCGATGTAGGCGTCGCCGCCCCCTTGAACATGCTTATCGCGTGTTGAGCCTATAGGCAAAAAATCAGTGGTCTACCGCAACGATTGATCAGCCGTGCCTCGATAAGGGTCGAATGGACTGCGCTTGTCGAAAAGCCCGTCATTCTTGGTAATCGGCTTTCTGGTCTCGCGGCGCAATTACCTCCAATGCGCGGGGCTGGATATGGAAGTCGAGCGGGCTCTTCAAGCGGTGCACTTCTCCATCGAGCGCGACCGATATTTCCCCTGCATGCGCCTGCACGGTCAATGTCCTTCCCGCCCGCGCGAGAGCGAAATCGCGGTCGAGATCCGCGAGCCCGGCAATGAGGCGAAGCGCGAAGCCGAGTGCCCCGAGACGGGTCCGGCTCTCCACCGCGAAGATCGACAGTTCGCCTTCGTCCAGCGCGGCCCGCTCGCCGATGCGCCCGCCGTCGAGCGCGTAGCGATTATTGCCCACGAACAGCAAAGGCGTCACGACGGTCTGGGGGTCGCCATCTATTTCGACGCGCAGGCGATGGTGCCGCAGCCGCCGCAGCGCCGCCCAGGTGGCGGGGATATTGGCCAGCCATTTGGGGATTGCGTGACGTTGCTGCTCTTGATCGCGTGATCGGACGAGCGAGGGATAGAAGCCGATCGAGGCATTGTTGAGGAAGATGCGGCCATCCACCCCGCCGACATCGACTTGCCGCCGCACGCCTTGGGCGAGCACAGCTGCGGCGCCGGCAAGATCCTGGGGAATATTAAGCTGGCGCGCGAAATGGTTATGCGTGCCGAGCGGTAATATGCCGAGCGCGCTGCCGGGCCGATCGAGCAGCACGCGGGCGGCCGCGCCGAGCGTGCCGTCTCCCCCGCCGACCACCACCAGGTCATGGGCTTGGAGCGCCTCGGTCGCGTCCGCAATCTCCGCGCCGCGCAGCAGCTTGATCTCCGCCGCCAGCCCGACATCATCGAAGGCAGCGGCCACCTTTTGCGCGATCTCGTCGCCCGCCGCGGCTGCGGTGCCGCCCTCGCGGTTTATCAGGACCGGTATCGGTGCCCGCTCAGCATCTGGTATGGCCGTCCCTTTCCCGTCTGATCGAGGAGGCTGCGTCTTGCGCGCCTCGCCGGTCAGACGGACAGCATTACATCGGGTTCCGTCAGCCTCACCGGCCAGGCGCGTAAGGAAAGTCGAGTGCCTCGTAATAGCTCAACGGATGGGCCGGCGCGGGCACACCCGCCGGCAGAGGCCGTTTCGAGAAGGTCTGGAAATATTCCAGGCACGCATCCCGCCACCATTCCGCCTCGTGCAGCTGGATAGTCAGGAAGGCGTCGGTCTTCTCATACCGTTCCTCGTCCACGAACGGCTTAAGTGCACGCCATTCGCGCTGCATCGCGATCACCTGCTCGACCCCGGTCTGGTAATGGAGCGCAAGCTCGTCCCACAGGATGTGGCCCGACTCCATTCGATAATCCCAGGGCACGTGATGGAACCACAGCAGGAACTTCTCCGGCGTGGTCGCGACATGGGCGAGTTGCCGCGCGATCGGCGGCGCATATTGGCTGATCGCGTCGGTGCCGGTCGCGGTGCGATCGACGCCGATCCCGATCGCATCCGCCTGATGATAATAAACCGGGTTCCACTCCGCGCGGGCGAGCTCATGCACCCACGGCGCGGGCCCATGATGATGGCCCGTGCCCATGATGTGCGCGAGGCCGAGGGGGGTCATGTAATTCACCACCGCCTCGCGGCTGGTCATCATCATGTCAGTGACCGGCCTCACGAACGCGGGGTCGGGCGTGAAGGTCAGCGCCGCCCATTCCGCGGCAATGTCACGCGCTGACGCCTCCGGATCCCACGCCAGTCTTCCGAAGGCGAACCAGTCCGCCTGATTGAAACTGGATCCGGTCCAGTCGCGGTCGCTGCCCGTATTCGCGACGCCGGCGATGCCGGTCAGCTTCTGGTCCTCCAGCACCTTGCCGACGGTCGTGCCCGGCCCGCGCGCGAACGTATCGGTCTTCAGCACCTCGTCGATCAGCGCGCCGACATAGACGAGGTGCGTCGCCTGGCCGAGATATTCCTTGGTAAGCTGGACCTCCATCATCAGGTTGGTCCTGGGCATCGCTCCGAACAATGGCGAGACCGGCTCGCGCGGCTGGAAATCGAGCGGGCCGTTCTTGACCTGCACCAGCACATTGTCGGCGAACTTGCCGTCGAGTGGCCTGAAATTGTCATAGGCCTGCTTCGTGCGGTCGAGCGCCTTGCCCTGGTCCTGCGCGGCATAGACGAAGGCGCGATACATCACGACGCCGCCATGCGGGCGCACCGCATCGGCCAGCACGTTGGCGCCATCGGCATGCGCGCGTCCGTAATCCTGCGGACCGGGCTGGCCTTCCGAATTGGCCTTGACCAGGAAGCCGCCGAAATCGGGTATCGCCCGATAGATTTCGTCGGCCTTGGCCTTCCACCAGGCCGCAACCGCAGGGTCGAGCGGATCGGCGGTCTTGAGATGGCCGAGCTCGATCGGCGCGGTGAAGCGCGCCGACAGATAGACCCTTATCCCCCATGGCCGGAAAATGTCGGCCAGCGCCGCTGCCTTGGCGATATAATCGGGCGTCAGGCTGGCGGCGACCGCATTGACGTTGTTGAGCACCGCACCGTTGATGCCCACCGACGCGCTGGCCCGCGCATAATCGGTGTAGCGAGGGTCCTTGTAATCGGGGAGCTTCCACCAATCCCACAGTGAATCCCCGGCATAGCCGCGTTCGATATGGCCGTTCAGATTGTCCCAATGGTCGAGCACGCGCAGCTTGAGCTTGGGCGCCGAATGCAGGTCGAGATTGTCGAGGCGATGGCCGAGCTGCATCTCGCGGATCAGCGCGAAGGTGCCGTACAGCACGCCCGCTCCCGTATTGCCGGTGACGACGATCCTGCGCTGCCAGTCCTTGCCGACGCTCCGGATCAGATAGCCTTCGTCACCAAGGCCGGAGAGATCGAGATGCAGCGCCCGGATACGCTCCGAATCCTGCGGTGTGCCCAGCATCACCTCGCCCGGGCTCTGCTCCACCCCGGCATTGGGCATGATGCCAAGCAACTGCATCACCGCGCCGTTGAGTTCCATTGCCGCCGCCCTGACGCGCGGATCGCTGCCATAAGCCATGGCGCCGTCGACGAATGGTCGCTCCCGTGCCCGAACCTCGTCGGGCAGCCGGTCATAGCGCAGCCACAGCCTGTAGCCGTCGTCCGCCCGGGAAGGAGCCGTTACGCCCATCAGCATCGCGAGGATGAACAGCAAGCGCGGCAGCCGCATCATTGAAATCCTATGGTTCACGCGTCAGGCGCCGTTGGGCTTGGGCCGGGATAGGATGGCGGCAGGGGAATCGTCCTGACAACCAGCTTCTCGAGCACGATATTGTCATCGATGCGCCAGATCTTCACCTTATGCCGCCCCGCGCGCAAATTGTCCGCGCGTGCCGAAAGCTCGACGATGTTATCGGACACCGCACTTGCCCAGCGTTTCTTGGCGGGCGTGTCCTGCGCTCCGCCGGTCGGTGCCAGATCGATCTGCAGCACTTGCACCGGCTCATCGTCCCACGACAGGCCGATCCGCAAGCCGCCATGGTTCAGCGTGTCGAGCGTCGGTGCCAAATAGAGCGTGACGATGGCCGGTCCCTCGTGCGCAACCGTGATGTCATATTCGAGCCGTGGGCCTTCGCCTGCTTCGCGTGTGGGTTGGCCCTGAGGCAGGGCCACCATCGCTCCCGCGCTCCGGCCGAGATGGGGGATGGCCGTCCATTGCAGCCCGTGCCGATCGTAAGCGCGACTGAAGCCGGTCGCCTCCACGGCTACCGCACCATCGTCCGGGGACGACGGCGCAACGAACCTGGGCCGTCGGCCTCGCTCCTCGATCGGGGTATCGGCGCCGACGCGCATGATGCTGGGCATAGTCTGCTGGGTCGGATCGTTCCAGATGACGTAGCTCATATGGACCTGCGCCATCATGCCGTTCCATTTGCCGCCGTTGATCATATGGTAGCGCTCGGTGAGTGCGCCGTCCCGGGCAAAGGCGGCCTCGACCTGGTCGGCAAAGTAATTGGCACGCGCATCGTTGCTCGATGCCAGCAGCCGGTTCCACGCGGTCGCATAATAGAGCCGGTACAGGTTCGCCATTGCCGAGACCGGGAATTCGATCAGCTGGTAATAAGCATCGAGTTGGTCGGAATGCAGTTGCGCCCGCACGGCCAGCATTCGCGCTTCCAGTGCGTCCCACTCCGCCACCATCCGGCCAAACGCGCCGCCATCCAGGCCGTCAGGCTTGATACCGCCCAGCGGGAAGCTGCTTTCGTTGATCAGCTCCGGCTTCCGCCGTGCCGCATATTGGCTGTAGGCGGTGATCATCTCGCCGATCGGGCCAGCTACTTCCGCACCGAACGTGAGGGCAGCCCATGCCTGCGGGTAAGCTGCCAGCTTCGCTGGCGTCATCGCCTCCGGATCCCACGCCATCGCGAGGAAAAAGCCGATCGGATATTCCATCGGCTTGATGTCACCGACATTGGCGATCCAGATTGCTCGGGCCCCGCGCTCGTAGGCAAGGTCCATCTGCTGCCAGACCTTCTCGATCTGGTTGGTGTTGATCCACTTATAATTGCGTGGCGCGCCCACATAATCGAAATGATAATAGATGCCGTAGCCGCCGGCCCGCGGCGGCGCGGCGGGATCGGGCAGGCGCCTTATCTGGCCCCAATTGTCGTCCGAAAACAGCAATGTGACGTCGTCGGGCACCTTCATGCCATGGTCGTAATAGTCCTGCACTTCCTTGTAGAGTGCCCATAGCTGGGGCGTTTCGGCGGCGGGTCTGCCGGTGACGTCGGCGATGATCCGCCGCTGATCGGCCACGATCCGCTCGAGCAGTCCGGTCGCGGTTCCCTCGGCCATCGCCTCGTCGCCGTCGCCGCGCATGCCGACGGTGACGACCGAGTCATAATGGCGGCCGCCGCCCTTCGACATCATCCGTTCGATCCCGCCGCGCCAGAATTTGCGCAGATTGTCGCCGTTCTTCACATAATCCCATGGGCCGCCGGTGACGCCCTGATTCTGGTGGCGATGCCATTCGGCCTGCGCGCGCAGCATTGGCTCATGGTGCGAATTGCCCATCACGACGCCCATCGCATCGGCGAGCACCATGCTCTGCGGATCGTCGTCGGCGAAGGCCTTCCCCCACATTGCGGGCCACAGATAATTGCCCTTCATGCGCAGCAGCAGCTCGAACACCTGCGCATACATCGCCGAATTCACGCCGCCGAACTTCTTGTTGGCCCAGCCGCTCAGGCACGGATCCTCATCGTTGATGAAGAAGCCGCGATACCGCACCTTCGGCTGGTCGCGGCGCGAACCGGCCGGGATCCATATGTTCCGCTGCCTGCGCACCGGCACGTCCGCGAACCAATGCCAGGGCGACACGCCGATCCGCTCGGAAAGGTCGTATGTCCCGAACACGGCGCCGCGCCGATCGGAACCCACGATCACCAGCGCCCGCGCTACGCCCGGCCAGGGATCGTCGACCACGATCTGGCGGAACGCCTCCCATTCACCGTGAAGATCGGCCGCCATGACCTTGCCCACAGCGATCAGCCTGTCGATCATCGCACTGCGGCCGAGCACGCCGATGATCACCACCGGCCCGTGCAACCCCTCGGCACCCCGCTCGATCAGGCGAGGGCGCGTGCCGCTCACTCTTTCAAGATCGGCCGTCAGGCTGTCGGCTACATGGTGTAACGCCGTATCCGCATCGGCGTCGATCGCGACCGTGGCGGGAACCCCGTCCAGAATCAGGGGGAAGGCGGTGCGCGCATCGGGCCCGGGCGCCTTGCCCACCCCGGCCATGGCGGGCGACGGCAGCGCCGTGAGCAGCCCTCCCAGGCCGGCGCTGCCGAGCAACGTCCTGCGCGACACGGCATCCGTCAGACGCGGCGGCATATCGATCCTCGCAATGGCGGCCGCTGCGCGACGCGCGGAAATTCAGCCGGTGGCAGGCACGGCCGGGAAACCGCACCGAAAAAAGTGTGCCGCTGTCGCGTGCAAGGACACGACAGCGGCAAGGAAGCGGGGTTCGTTGAGCAGCGACGCGCTCTCAATGAGCCCAGGAGAGTGCTCACCCGATCAGAAGCTTCCCCGCAGGCCGATAAGGAACTGCCGGCCCGGCTTGTACTGGGTGAAGGTCGCGTTCGAGAACTGGAAGTAGGATCGCAGCGTCGCATTGGTGAAGTTCGCCACGTTGAACGTCAGCTGCGGTGCGTGTTTCATCCCGAACAATTTGTCCAGGTCGAACGCCGACGAGAAGTCGTACTGCTGATAATTGGCGTTGAACAGCGCCGCCGCCGCGATCCCGTTCTGGTTGGCGCCGCTGGCCTGCGATCCCTCACGATAGGTCGTGGAGACGCGCAGCATGATGCCGTTCTTCTCATAATAGAGCGTGGCATTGTAGGTGTGCGGGGCGACGCCAAAAGCCTGGGCCGCACCCTTGCTGGTCTGATCGACGATCGTCGCATTGGCGTTGAAGCCGAAACCCGTCACTCCGACGAGGCGGGTCACGAAGTCAAGCGGCTGTACCCACTGGAATTCCAGGCCGTTGATCGTCAGCTTTTCAGGAACATTGATCTGCGACGTCACCTGCACCTGCGCAGCGCTAGGTCCGCCACGCAGGTTGATCGCGGTCTGCTGGGTCGGATTCAGCGTGTCGTAGGTGATGCCATATTGCGCCAGCGCGCTGAACGGCACCGTGCTTACGAACTGGTTGGTGAAGCCCTGGATCGATTTGCGGAAGGCGTTGAAGCTGAGCACGCCCTCACGGCCGGTATAATATTCCACACCCAGGTCGATATTGTCCGAAATATAGGGCTTCAGCGCAGGATTGCCGATGCCAGCCTGATCGGCGGACGGGGCCCCGAACGAAACGCCCGGCAGCTGCGCCGCCGGATCGGGACGGGTCATCGTCTTCGAATATGCGCCGCGGATGACGGCATGCTCGCCCACATCATAGGCCAGGTTCACCGTGGGCAGCCATTTCGTATAGCTGTTGTGGGTCGTAACTTCCGATACCAGGTTCGGATATTTGCCGCCGTCCGCCGGCGCGGGGCCGGTCGCTGGCGTGTTGCGCGGATCGGGTAGTGACACGCGCCCAGCGATGGTTTGCTTGGTGTTGACGTAACGCACGCCGACATCGAAGCGCAGGTCATTGCCGCCCAGCGATTGCGTCCCGCTGATGACTGCGAAGGCAGACTTGTTCTGTTCGCGGATCAGGCCGCCGCTGGCGCCGGTGTTCGCACCGCCCGTGTCCGGTTCGGCTGCATGAAACTGATCATAATGGGTGGCGGCCGCGAACTTCTTGAAATCCACGGTCACGAAACCGCCGGGGCCGGGCGACAGATAACCGGGTAGCGCGCCGGTCGGGACCAGCGAACCGCCATAGGTGATCGGACCCGTCTGGCCCGCCGTATAGCCGGTGCCATAGCCGGGGTAGGTCGGATAGCCCGCCGGCGCCGCACCGACGACGCTCAGGCCTTGGCAGGCAGGCTGGCCGTTGGGCGACGGCAGCGAGACGCTCGGATTATCGCCGCAGGCCGCATTCTGCCAGGGACCGGTATTGTCATAACCGCGGATGCGCCGCGCCACGTCATCATAGGCGCCGCCGACCTTCAGGCTGAGCGCCTTCCCGCCCCAGGTCAGATCGCCGCGCACCCCCTTGGTTTTATACCAGCGCCGCTCGTCCTGGAGGTTGAGGCGGCCCTGGCTGTTCCAGCCGAAATTGGCGGGATCGTTGAGATTGAGGTCGCTCTTGATCGTCGGGATGCCGCCATTGTTGGTATAGGTCACGGTGTTGCCCACGCCGAGCGGCGTCGTCGGTCCGACGGTCGGGCTTTCGCGGTGGAAATTGCTCTTGCCGTAATTGCCCTGCAGCGACAGCTTGAGATTTTCGGCGATCTGATAGTCTACGCCCGGGTTGACGTTCCACAGCCGGCTCGTCTCGATATAGGGGCGGAATTCGTCGAAGAACTGGGTGTTGGCGAACGTGCCCGACGTGACCGTGCAGCCCGCGCTGCAATCCGATTTGTCGAACTTCAGGTTCAGCGGAATGATCGATCCATTGCGGACGATCCACGCCATATCCTCGCGGATCAGGTTGTTGTGCCGATAGCCGTACAGTCCGTCGACGTAGAAATGGAGCGCGTCGGTCGGGCGCCATTCGACGCTCACGATCGCATTGACACGGTCGCGCGTGCCGCGCTCGTCGGAAGGACGGCCCAGACGCGGAAGAATCGCATTGTCGATCTGCTGGATCGTGGCGCCCGGATTGTGCGCGAGCAGGAAAGCCTGGTCGATCACCGTGCCCGCCACCAGCCCGGCGCCGGCGCCGGTCGGTACCGTCGCAGGGATGGTCCAGTTTCCGCCCCCGGTCGGGTTGCAGCCCGATGTCGCGCCGCACTGCGCGGCCGACAGATTGGGGTTGGTATAGCCGATCGTTTCGAAGCCCTTGGTCTCGGTGCGGAAATGCTGGCCCGACACACCGGCCAAGATGCCGATCGTATCGTTATGCCAGCTGCCGATCAGCGAACCACGCTCGCCTATCTTGTCGGAAATGCCGAATTTGGCGCCCTGCATATTATAGGCGATGTAGGAATTCGCGCGGTCGAACGGCCGAGCCGATCGGATATCGATATTGCCCGCCGCGCCGCCCTCAAGCAGGTCGGCTGAATAGCTCTTGTTGACGGTCAGCTTGGTGAAGAGATCGGTCGGGAAGAAGCTCAGGTCGACCGAGCGGTCCGTGCCCTGCGCGTCGGTTGCGCCCGACGATGCGACCGCGATCGGCGCGCCGTTCAGCGTGACGTTCGTGAAGTTCGATCCCAGGCCGCGGATCGCGACATTGGTGCCCTCGCCGGTGATGTCGCGCGTGATGGTGATGCCTGGAATGCGGTTGAAGGATTCCGCGATGTTGGTGTCGGGAAACTTGCCGATGTCTTCCGCGAAGATCGAATCGCTAAAATTGGAAGACTCACGCTTGGCGATCGTCGCCTTCGCAAGGCTGCTCCGGTAGCCGGTAACGACGACTTCCTCGGGAGAGCCGCTGTCGGATGCCTGGCCAGGCGACGCGGCGCTTGTCTGACCACTTGGGCTGGAATTCGAGGCGCTCTGGGCCTGCGCTCCCGTCATTGCAGGAAGGGCGATCGCCCCCAGAAGAGCAAAGCGGAGCGACCGGGCGCGAATCATCGACTGCATGTGAATCCCCTTTCCACGCCGCTCTATGGGGCGGCTCGAGTGAGAAATTGGTATGGTCGATTTCGTAAATCTGTCAAGCCAGTTAAGGGAAGTGGCATAAATTGGTCATATAGGCTTGCATTTTCAGGTTGGTCACGGCCAAGTAATATCTAATAAGGCACAGCTTCGAGGAGAGCGCGCGAGGTGGGAGGAGAGGCTATTCCTATCGTTCCGACCAAAGCAGGGACGGGCCGGCTCTATGCCCAATTGGCGGAGCGGATCGCGAAGCAGATCCTCCTTGGCCAATATAGCGTGGGCGAACGGCTGCCGTCGGAGCGCGAGCTTTCGCAGGCGTTCGACGTATCGCGCCCCACCATTCGCGAAGCCATCATCGCGCTTGAACTCGATGGTCTGGTTGAAGTGCGCGTCGGCTCCGGCGTGTATGTTCGCTCGCAGACGCGCCGAACCGGCAAGCCGACGATGCTTGGTGTAGGGCCGTTCGAATTGCTCGAGGCGCGTCGCGCGATCGAGGGTGAGGCCTGTGCGCTGGCGGCGGAACGGATGACGGATGAAGATTGCCAGATGCTCGAAGGCCTGCTCGACGAGATGGTCCAGGCGGGAGACGATGTTCCCAAGGCCGAGCGTGCCGACTGGCAATTCCACCTGGCAATCGCCCGCATCACGCAGAACAGCGCGATGACGTCAGCCGTCGAGGCGCTCTGGGAAGCGCGGTTCGCCTCGCCTCAGCAGCAGCTGCTTGCCGACAAGGCGCACGACGCCGGCGTCGTGCCGCGGGTCGACCAGCATAGGGCGATCCTGAATGCGTTGCGGACGCGCGATCCGAAGACGGCAAGGACGACGATGCGACTGCATATCACCCGCGTGCTGGACGAGATCATCGTCGCGACCGAGGTGCGCGAAGCGGCGCTGCTTTCGGAACGAATGCAGGCAAGGCGGCGCATGTTCCACCTCGAATAGAACCGGCCCGGATCCGAGCAATCGGTCCGGGTTGCTCGACACCCTTAGCATCCAACGACCCAATTTTAGGATTTGCAGTGCCGAAAATCACATCCGCCCGCGTCATCGTCACTTCGCCCGGGCGCAACTTTGTAACGCTCAAGATCGAGACGGATGGCGGCGTCTATGGTTTGGGCGACGCGACGCTCAACGGCCGCGAACTGGCGGTGAAGGCCTATCTCGAAGATCATGTCGTTCCCTGCCTGATCGGGCGCGACGCGCACCAGATCGAGGATATCTGGCAATATCTCTATAAGGGCGCTTATTGGCGGCGGGGGCCGGTGACGATGTCGGCGATTGCGGCGGTCGACACGGCCTTGTGGGACATCAAGGGCAAGATCGCCAACCTGCCGCTCTATCAGCTGCTCGGCGGGGCGAGCCGCAAGGGCGTGATGGTTTACGGCCACGCCAACGGCAAGGACATCGACGAGACGATCGCCAATGCCCTGATCTACAAGGAGCAGGGCTATCGCGCGATCCGGCTGCAATCGGGCGTGCCTGGCCTCTCCTCGACCTATGGCGTGTCGAAGGATCGCTATTTCTACGAGCCCGCGGACGCCGATCTGCCGACCGAAAATATCTGGTCGAGCGAGAAATATATGCGCTCGGTCGTTCCCCTGTTCGAACGCGCCCGCGACGCGCTTGGCTGGGACGTCCACCTGCTGCACGACATTCACCACCGGCTGACGCCCATGGAGGCGGGGCGGCTCGGCAAGGATCTCGAACCCTATCGCCCTTTCTGGCTCGAGGATCCAACGCCCGCCGAAAATCAGGAAGCCTTCCGCCTGATCCGCCAGCACACCACAACCCCGATCGCGGTCGGCGAGATCTTCAGCTCGATCTGGGAGTGCAAGCATCTGATCGAGAACCAGCTGATCGACTATATCCGCGCCACTGTGGTCCATGCCGGCGGCATCAGTCATCTGCGTCGCATCGCCGCGCTCGCCGATCTCTATCAGGTCCGCACCGGCTGCCACGGCGCGACCGATCTGTCGCCCGTCTGCATGGCGGCGGCGCTCCATTTCGATCTGTCGGTGCCCAATTTCGGGGTGCAGGAATATATGCGCCACACCGCCGAGACCGACGCGGTCTTCCCGCATGCCTACAGTTTCGAACGGGGCTACATGCACCCGGGCGACGCTCCGGGGCTCGGTGTCGAGATCGACGAAAGTCTTGCTAGCGAATACCCTTACAAACGCGCCTTCCTGCCGGTAAACCGGCTCGAAGACGGCACCATGTTCAATTGGTAAGGCGGCGATGAACACACCCAGTTACGTCCCCAGGCCGCCAGTGGGGCGGGTGCGTTGGATCATCTGCGGCCTGCTCTTCCTCGCCTGTGTCCTGTCCTACGTCGATCGGATGGTGCTGTCGGTGCTCAAGCCGACGCTCAGCCACGAATATGGCTGGTCCGAAACCGGCTATGGCGACGTCGTCTTCTGGTTTCAGGCGGCCTATGGCGTCGGCTTCCTCTTCTTCGGGCGGCTGATCGATAAGGTCGGCGCGAAGGTTGGCTATGTGCTCGCGATGACGGTGTGGACCGCGGCGCATATGGCGCACGCGCTCGTCACCTCCACGCTCGGCTTCGCGATGGTGCGTCTCCCGCTCGCGCTCGGCGAATCCGGCACCTACCCGGCCGGCCTGGCCGCGATCGCCGAATGGTTTCCCAAGCGCGAGCGTGCCTTGTCGATCGGCATCTTCAACGCGGGTGCCAATGTCGGTGCGGTTCTCACGCCGCTGATCGTTCCGGCCATCACGCTCGCGCTCAACTGGCAATCTGCCTTTCTGATCACCGGCCTGTTCAACATCGTCTGGATCGCAGCCTGGGTGATCCTCTACCGCCGTCCGCGCCAGCATCCCCGCGTCAGCGAAGCGGAACTGGCCTATATCGAGGCCGAACCCTTCGTCGATCAGGGTCGCGCGCCCTATCGCAAGGTGCTCAGCACGCGTCAGGCCTGGGCTTATATGGCCGGGCGTTTCCTGATCGATCCGATCTGGTGGACCTTCCTCTACTGGCTGCCCGACTTCTTCTCGAAGCGCTACGGCATCGATCTCAAGAATATCGGCGCGCCGCTCATCGCCATCTATCTGCTCGCGGATTTCGGTTCGATCTTCGGCGGCTGGCTGTCGTCCAAGATGCTGGCGCGAGGCTTCTCCGCCAACCGCTCGCGCAAGACCGCGATGTTCGTGTGCGCGCTGATGGTCGTTCCCGTCGTCTTCGCGCAAGCGGCGCCGAGCGTATGGATCGCCGTTGTCCTGCTCGGCATGGCCTGCGCCGGGCATCAGGGCTTCTCGTCCAACCATTTCGCGCTGCCGGCGGACGCTTTCCCCCGTTTCGCGCAAGGCACGGTCGTCGGCCTCGGCGGATTCGCGGGCGCGGTGGGCGGGATGCTGATGGCCAAATATGCCGGCTACATCCTGCAGACGTTCGGAAGCTATACGCCGATCTTCATCGTCGCCGGTTCGGCCTATCTGCTCGCGTTGCTGGTGGTCCATCTGATCAACCCCCGCTACGAAAGCGTGACCAAGCTCAACGCCCAGAATTGAATTGGGAGAATTGAATTGGCCGCTCTGGCCCTGCATCCCGATCGCCTGTTTCCGGCGGACGAGCGGACGCGCGCGATTGCGCGATCGCTCTACGCACCGATCAAGGGCCTGCCGATCGTCAGCCCGCATGGCCATACCGACCCCGCCTGGTTCGCATACGACCAGCCCTTCGCCAATCCCGCCGATCTGCTGATCGTTCCCGATCATTATGTCCTGCGCATGCTCTATTCGCAGGGGGTGAAGCTCGAAGCGGTGGGCATCCCGACCGTCGACGGCAGCCCGACCCAAACCGATCCGCGCGCGATCTGGACGATCTTCGCCGCTCATTACCACCTGTTCCGCGGCACGCCGTCGCGCGCCTGGCTCGATTGGGTCTTCGCTGAGGTGTTCGGGATCGACGTGCGGCTCGAACCCTCGACCGCCGACCTTTATTATGATGCTATCGACGCCGCGCTGAAGACGCCCGCCTTCCGCCCGCGCGCCTTGTTCGATCGCTTCAATATCGAGGTGATTGCCACCACCGAAAGTTCCCTCGATTCGCTCGATCATCACAAGGCGATCCGCGACAGCGGGTGGAAGGGCAGGGTCGTCACCGCCTACCGTCCCGATCCCGTGGTCGATCCCGAGGCGATCGGTTTCACCGACAATCTTGCGAAATTCGGCGAAATGGCGGGCGAGGATGTCTCCACCTGGGCCGGCTATCTGCGCGCCCACGAAAATCGCCGCGCCTTTTTCCGCCGGGCCGGCGCAACCTCGACCGATCACGGCCATCCGACCGCCTTCACCGCCGATCTGCCTCGCGCGGAATGCGAGGCGCTCTACGCCAGGGTGCGCGCGGGCAAGGCCAATTTCGCCGAGGCCGAGCTGTTCCGCGGCCAGGTGCTCACCGAAATGGCGCGCATGGCGATCGACGACGGCATGGTGATGCAGCTCCATCCCGGCGCCTATCGCAGCCACAATCCGGCGCTGCTCGCGCGCTTCGGGCCCGACAAGGGCGCCGACATTCCGGTGGCCGCCGAGTTCGTGCGCAACCTGAAACCGCTTCTCGATCGCTTCGGCAATGAATCGGCGCTGACCCTGATCCTGTTCACGCTCGATGAGGATACGTACAGCCGCGAACTCGCGCCGCTCGCCGGCCATTATCCGGTGCTGCGGCTCGGCCCGCCCTGGTGGTTCCACGACAGCCCCGAAGGCATGCGCCGCTTCCGCGAGCGCGCGACTGAAACCGGCGGCTTCTACAATACAGTCGGCTTCAACGACGACACGCGCGCCTTCCTCTCCATCCCCGCCCGGCACGACGTCGCGCGGCGAATGGATTGCGCCTTCCTCGCCCGCCTCGTCGCCGAACATCGGCTGGAGGAAGATGAGGCGCATGAGGTCGCGCATGCGCTCGCTTATGATCTGGTCAAAAAGGCATATAAATTATGATCCGGCTGGACGAAACCAGCGCGTCGTCGCTGCCGGATGAAGTAACGCGCCCGGCCTATGATCGGCGCGCAATCGCCACCGGTGTGATCCATCTCGGTCTCGGCGCCTTCCACAAGGCGCATCAGGCTGTGGTGTACGAAGCCGCGCTCAACAGTGGCGATCTGCGTTGGGGCGTGCTCGGCGCCTCGCTCCGTTCGGCGAGCGTGCGCGATCAGCTTGGCCCGCAGGACAATCTCTACACCGTCACCGCGCATCAGGGTAAGGACGAGCAGACCCAGCTGATCGGCGCGCTGAAGGGTGTGCTCCTTGCGCCCGAGGATCCCGCGCGTCTCGTCCGCGCCATGGCCGATCCCCAGGCGCACCTCGTCACGCTCACCGTCACCGAAAAGGGCTATAAGCTCGATCCCGCGACCGGCGCCTTGATCGAAACCGATCCCGCGCTCGCCGCCGATCTCCAGTCGCTTGACTGCCCACGCACCGCGCCCGGGCTGATCGTCGCCGCGCTCGCGCAGCGGCGTGCGGCGGGGCTCAAGCCTTTCACCGCCATCTCGTGCGACAATCTCCCGCATAACGGCAAAAGGTTGCGCGATGCGGTGCTCGCGCTCGCCGCGCGCCACGACATGTCGCTGCGCGACTGGATCGCGGCCGAAGGCGCGTTCCCCGAAACGATGGTCGACCGCATCGTTCCCGCGACCGAGGAGGCCGACATCGCCGCGCTCGCCGCGCGCATCGGGCTCGCCGATCGCGGCATGGTCAAGACCGAACCCTTCACCCAATGGGTGATCGAGGATCGCTTCGTCGGCGAACGGCCCGATTTCGCCGCCTTCGGCGTCCAGCTGACCGACGCGGTCGCGCCGTGGGAGGACGCCAAGCTTCGCCTGCTGAACGGCGCGCATTCGGGGCTCGCTTATCTGGGCGGCCTCGCCGGGATCGAATTCGTGCACCAGTTCGTCGAGATCCCCGCCGGCCGCACCTTCGTCGAAAGCCTGTGGGATGAAGCGGAAGCGACCTTGTCGCCGCCGCCCGGGCTCGACGTTCCCGCCTACCGCTGGGCTTTGATGGATCGCTTCGCCAATTCCGCGCTCAACCACCGCACCCGGCAGATCGCGATGGATGGATCGCAGAAGCTGCCCCAGCGCCTGCTCGGCACCATCTCCGCGCGGCTTGAGCGCGGGCAAAGCGTGGACACGCTCGCGCTCGCAGTCGCTGCCTGGATGCGCTGGCAGGAAGGCCGCGACGATCAAGGCGCCGCGTTCGTCGTCGACGATCCGCTCGCGCCGCGCACCGCCGGTACCGGCGATCTTTCGGCGGACGATGCGGTCGGGCGCTTGCTCGCGATCGATGCTATCTTCCCGCCCGCATTGGCCGCGCACGAAGCCTTGCGTAGCGCACTGATCCAATCGCTCGCCGCGCTGCGTGAAGAAGGCGCCCGCGCGGTCATCGAGGACAAATTCGGATGAACATCACGCGCCGTAATGCTCTTATCGCTGGTGCGGCGGCCGCGTTCGCGCCGCGCTTGCTCGCGGCCGGCCCCAATTCCCTCGATGCGATCGCCCAGGGCAAGGGGCTGCGCTTCGGCACCGCCGTCGGAATGGGCCAATATCCGGACGAGCGCTACCGCGCGCTGGTCGAATCCGAATGCGGCGTCATCGTTCCCGAAAACGAACTCAAGATGCAGGCCATCCATCCGGTCGGGCCCGACCAGTTCGATTTCTCGCGCGCCGATATCCTGGTCGATTATGCGACTAAACATGGCCTCAAGGTTCGCGGCCACAACCTCATCTGGCACCACCCCAAATGGATGCCGCGCTGGAGCGAGACTTACGATTACGGCCCCCATCCGGCCGATCGCGTGGCGGAAATCCTGACCAACCATGTCAATACCGTCTGCAGGCGCTACGCCGATCGCATCTACACCTGGGATGTCGTCAACGAAGCGGTCGACAACAATAATGGCGTGATGCGCGAGACCGCTTTCTCGAAGGCGATGGGCAGCCCGGAAGCGGTGCTCGATCTCGCCTTCCGTACCGCGCGCGCGGCCGTGCCGGGCTGCGAACTCGTCTACAATGATTATATGAACTGGGACACGACCGCGCACATGGGCGGCGTGCTCCATCTGCTCGAAGGCTTCCGCAAGCGCAACGTGCCGGTCGATACGCTTGGCCTGCAAAGCCATCTGAGCGCCCGCCCGGGCATATCGCGCGGCGGTTTCGGGCCCGAACAGGAAAGGGCATGGCGCGGCTTCCTCGATGCCGTCACCGGCATGGGCTATCGGCTCCAGATCACCGAATTCGACGTCAATGATGCCGCCATCCCCGGCGATTTCGCCGCGCGCGATGCGGCGGTTGCCGATCTGACGCGGGCCTATCTCGATTGCACCTTGTCCTATCGCGAGGTCGGCGTGGTGATGGTGTGGGGCATGACCGATCGCTATTCGTGGCTGCAGCGCAGCCAGAACAGGCGCCCCGACGGCCAGCCGCTGCGTTGCTGCCCCTATGACGCCGATTTCAGGCCGCACCCGATGCGCGGGGCGATCGCCGCCTCGCTCGCCGGCGCGCGGTCGCGATCACGCACGTGAGATGGCCGGTGGTCGATAATAGGGGATGGAATGCGATGAAACGCTGGCTGTTGCTGGGCTGCCTGGCGCTGGCGCAAGCTGCGGCTGCCGCGCCGCGCGAACATTGGGTGGCAAGCTGGGGCGCGGCGCAGCAGATTCCCGAGGATCGCAATCTGCTGCCCCCCGCGGACATGCAGGATGCGACCCTGCGCCAGGTCGTCCATCTCTCGATCGGCGGGTTCCGGCTGCGCGTGCGATTCTCCAACGCGTTCGGCACCCAGCCCTTGCTGATCGACGCGGCGCATCTCGCCCGCTCCGCCGACAAGGCGACCGCCAGGACGATGCCGGGTACCGATCGCGTGCTCACCTTCGATGGCCGGCCCGCTGTTTCGATCCCGCCCGGCGCCGATTATCTGTCCGATCCGGTGACGCTCGACGCGCCCGCGCTCACCAATCTCACCATTTCGATCCACCTGCCGCAGACGCCCGCCGGCGAGACCGGCCACCCCGGCTCGCGCGCCACATCTTATTATGTCCATGGCGATCACACCGCCGATCCGGATCTGCCCAATGCCGGCAAGATCGAACATTGGTATCAGCTGAGCGGCATTGAGATCGCGGCCGCGCCGGCCGCCGCCACCGTCGTCGCGTTCGGGGATTCGATCACCGACGGTCATGGCGCGACCACCAACGGCGACGATCGCTGGCCCGACAATCTCGCCGCGCGGCTTCAGGCCTCCGCCGCCACCCGCAATGTCGCGGTGGTCAATATGGGCATTGGCGGCAATCACATCCTCATCGACGGGCTCGGCCCCAACGCGCTCGCCCGGCTCGATCGCGATCTGTTCGCCCGGCCTGGCGCGCGCGTGATGCTGGTCCTGGAGGGCATCAACGATCTCGGCGGGCTCAGCCGCAGCGAAGGCGTGCACACGCCCGAAATGCATGCGCGCCTCGTCGCCGATCTGATCGCGGCCTTTCGCCAGATGATCCTGCGCGCCCAAGCGCAGGGTGTGAAGGTGATCG
>Ga0207705_10000118_pt1 | contig 88199 bp, 80 predicted proteins | sample KBSC13metaG_FD_184314 | JGI IMG/M metagenome (GOLD analysis project Ga0207705, IMG submission 184314) | Corn rhizosphere microbial communities from Kellogg Biological Station, Michigan, USA - KBS C1-3 metaG (SPAdes) (version 2) | ecosystem: Host-associated > Plants > Roots > Rhizosphere > Soil ... | reverse complement strand
TGCCCATATCTTTCACAACAAGCTACATCCACAAAATAGTCAGAACAAAAAAGCGACCAAGTAAAGTTGCCTTTCTCTTGATCGCTTCTTGTAATACGTGTTATTGAACTACTTTTTCAGTGCCCTCGACAACCGAAGGGTGCTTTTTTGTTTTTAGTGAATACGAATTATCGCCACAAACCAATAATTGCGCCCATCAAAGTTAATGATACCACGCTGTAGCCTCCGTTTATAAAAATATGCCGCCAGCTTTTTAACTCAAAAAGGCTGTGAATGGCAATGGCCGAAAAGGTCCAGATACCGGCCAGGAAGCCGGCCTCGGCACCCCAGGCGGCGGTGGTTTTGGCATCAGCCAGGAACATCGCAAGGTTGACTGCCATCAATAGCGAAAAGAATGCGGTGAAGCCGAATATTTTACCCTTGTTACCCGATTTGATCTCATCTTCGGTAAGTTTGCTGTCTGCCATCCAGGCATTACCGAAAACCGGCCGGGCATACCAAAGACCACCGACAATAAACGAAGACAGGCCCGCCGCCACAACAGCAAGCCAGTTGATTAGTGAAAAGTTCATGTGCTTAGGTTTAATGTAAGTTTAAATAAATCTAAGAAAATATATTCAAAAGTATTTTTTGTAAAATTTCTGATATTGAATGATAATAAACTTAAAGTTTGCGAGCTTTAAAAACCTGAATAACCAAGGCACTCGATTAATTTCCACCCTTGATCAAAACCCATGAAACATTATTCTTTCAGCGTAATACTTTGCCTCATTGCCCTAATATCTTTTGCCCAACCGGAAAGGTCCAGGGACGAATCACGATTTTTAAGGGTGACCTTACTCGGGACTGGTACCCCTCAACCAATTATGGAGCGCTTTGGACCAAGTATTCTTGTACAGGCTGGTAATCAATCTTTGTTATTTGATGCCGGTCGCGGATGTCTTCAACGTTTGCATCAAATAAACCTGCCTTATGATAAAATTGATGCGCTCTTTCTAACTCATCTTCATTCTGACCATATTGTAGGTTTACCCGATCTATGGCTTACCGGATGGCTTCTCTCAAAAAGGGCGGATCCATTAAAGATTTTTGGCCCTATCGGCACAAGCGATATGGTGATGTATTTGCAAAAGGCATTCACCTTTGATATCAAAATCAGAATAAAGGATGATAAGGCTCCTGCAGATGGAAGTAAATTAAATGTAACTGAAATACAGCAAGGGGTTATTTACGAAAAGGATGGCGTTACGGTAACGGCGTTCGAAGTAGACCATGCCCCGATTAAGCCTGCATTCGGTTTTAGGGTAGACTATAAAGGGCATTCGGTGGTATTATCCGGAGATACAAAGTATTCCGATAACCTTGTCAGGTTTGCCAGGGGAACGGATCTGTTGGTACATGAAGTTGTGGTTTCCCCTGATACTTTACGCAAGACGGACCCCCAATATCCTATATTGGCACATCACACTACCCCGGAACAAGCGGCTAAAGTTTTTAATGAAGTAAAGCCGAAACTTGCCGTATATTCTCATATAGTTAAACTTCACGGCCTGGGTGAGCAGGAGTTGTCAAGACGCACTAAAGCGAATTATTCTGGCCGATTTGTAATAGGACAGGATCTGATGAGTTTTGTGGTTGCTGATACGATTTCGGTAGCAAGAGGAATAACAAACAATGCTCACTGAAAGGGTATCAACTACTGAACCTTAAAACGGTAGACATACCATCCAATATTACCGTCTTTATCTATACCTTGTATAATAGCTTTGTACGTGCCCGTGCCGTCGGCAGTATAGAAGTCAAATGTGGTGCTCCCGTTTTTGTCTGTAACTACCGTGGGGCTCCAGAAAATGGTGCTTCTAAGATCCGGTGCAGTCGCGCCGGATGTTGGGTTAGCATATTTTGGCATATAAAACTGTCGTGTCGCATTATATCCGCCGGGCGCGAAGGTTACGGTGTAGGGCTTGGGCAGCATATCCATCAGCTGATCTTTACTGAGTTTTTCTCCGACAGGCGGTTTTCTCATATTCACTTCAAGCACCCCTTTGGTGCCGGTACCTTTATTTATATTACTAAACCCATCACTTAAAAATATCTCGACCGATTCAACCATATCGCCATTCACGTTGTTAAGATAATTGTAATCAACGGGCATGCCGCTCACGTAAATCGACACCGGTGTCGATCTGTTTCCGCTGTTATAATCCCTGGTCAGGTATAAATTGTTATTATCGAAGGTTAATCCGAGCGCCGCAGCGTTCAGGCACTGAGCAAAAACCGGGCACCCTTTGAAAACGTCAGCTCCAATAGTGTGATCGGCTATGAGGGGGAGCCCCGAGAGGCTTGGGAAGTCGTCGTGGCTTACCTTTTTTGATGGAGCCTTATCTTTGATCACCACTTCCTGTAGACGGTGCGGCTGATTCAATGCGTTTTGCTGTTTCTGGGCATTTTGTAAATAGCCGTGCAATGTGCTATCCATATCGGTTACCTGGCCTGCAATATTGACATATTGACTGGTAGGGGGTCCGACCTGGTTGTCAACTGTCAGCACCATATTGCTGCCGCCCGGGTTATCGCGCGCATTCAGCGTAACCTTTGAGCTGTCGGATATAAGCACGTTTGTAAAATGGTACAAGCCACTCATATCGGTGGTGGTTTGGGTTGAGTAGTTTTTATCCGGAATCAATAAACGCACATTGCCCTTTGATACAGGAAGGCCAGTATTCGTTCGCAATGTGCCTGATATATCAATCCCCTGCTCGGGCGTAAAAGTAAGCGCAGGGGTTTTATCACTTACAATATTCCGGTACGAGAAGCGCCTGTAACCCTGGGTAAGCATCAGCAGGTCGAGGTTGGCGTTAGTATTATCATCCGGATGATTGAAATAATAATTCGGTTTTTCGATGAAGCCCCTGAGATCGGATGTGAGCAGCAGGTGGCTTAGAATAGTAATTTCGTCATCATCATTATACGGTACTATATCCTCATCCACTACCGATACCGAAAGATTAGCTTCCGTGGGAAGGGTTTTGCTTTTGGCTGATACAGCCATGATCACTTTTTGCCGCCGAGAGTAAGAAGGCCGGTCGGACTTTAACGTAAGATTCATTAAATCGTTATGGCGAATAAATACCACACGTTCGCTCAAGGGCGAACCCTTCGATGAAAATAAGGTCACCTGCAATATCCCTGTCGGGAATTTATTTTTCGGAATGGCAGCCGAGTAAACAGGATTTTTCAGCGCAGTTTGTGCGGCATAGCAAACAACGCCGTTGCTTTGAGCCATCACATAAAAGGCTTTATTTAAATTTTTCTTATAATAAAGTTCGTTAGCGGCAAGCTTAATATTTAGCGTGTCAGGGTTGGAATTGTTAAGCGACAGGTTAATGCCTTCGGAGCGGGGTGTAGGAAGGTCCAAATGGTCCTGCGTGCCGTCCGCGTAAGTAATATTGGCTTTATAGGTTTTACCATTTTCAGGCTGTATCGCAAATGCTCCCATACCCGAATGCTGCGAACTGAAATTAGCGACTACTGTGCCCGCGTCATCGGTTATGGTGCCTTTCGAGTCAATGCTCATTCCATCGGGTTTTGTAGCCTTAATAGCCACTCTCGATCGTATTCCGTCAATCAGGTAGCCCCCTTCCGGAAAAAACTGGAAATCAATACCGGGTACCGTCGTTTGTACCGCGAAAATCTTATTCACTATCTTTTTATCATCCAGTTCAAGGTCGGTGACAACATTTGCCGTCGCCAGGTCGGATGATTTGTCAGTAGAGAAGCTGATCTCCAGCTTTCCATTCGCATCGGTTTCCCCTTTACCTTTATTTATGTTGTTGTCGTCACTTGATACCACTTTCCAACTCACCTTTTTATTGGCATAGGGTTTTCCGTTCTGGTCCTTATAAATTACAACCGCATCTATTTTCGAAAGCTTTTCTGTGATATCGTTTTTAAATGATATTTTCGGTATTACCTGGTTCGCTTCCGTACTGCCTATAGTAATCGTCCTGTTAAAAGAATAGGCGTCGTCAGCATTGCGCATCCAGCGTGTGTAAGCCCTTACCCGGTAATTCCCGCGCTTAAAATAGGTGGCACCAAGCGGCATGTAACTATTGGCTACGCCATTTATCAGTGGCAACTTCAATTCGGCCATTAACACGCGTTGGTCATTAACAAAATCAACGTAAACGATCCTGCTCAACGCTGACGGCGTGTGCAGATCGGTAGTTACATATGCTTTTATCCAAAGCGTGTCGCCAAGTGCGTAATAAGGTTTATCAAAATGCAGGAAAACTTTTTCAATAGGGTGCCCGCTGAAATATTTTGATGTCTTATCGATAAGATTGGTGAGCGGGATGCTGTCGCGCTGTTGCGCATGGGTTGTCAACCGGCTTAAGGTAAGAAATATGGACAGGACAAATAAAAATTTTCTCAGGTTCATTAATACATGTATATCAAGGGCACGGGCTAAATATAGCTATTTCAGTGAAAGCCCGCTAAAAACCACCCGATGTTTAACATTTTTTACAATTTGACCGGATCGAAACAAACTTAGATACAACGCTATTTGTCAATTATAAGTGCAGCTATTGTTTGCCAGTAGCATATTTTTTACATTCATGCCAAATAACCATGAAGAGAAAAACCGAGCGGGCCTATTTTAATGAGCTTTGGTACGAAATGACCGCCAGCCTGGAAGATTTCCTGAAGGACGTCGACCAGGAAAAGCTGCATAAATTCAGGGTGCAGGTTAAGAAGATACGCGCTTTGCTCACGCTTTTAGATGTCGTTTTATCACAAAAAAGGCTGTCGAAAAACTTTAAGCCTGTACGGAAAATATTCAAACACGGGGGAATCATACGCGAGGCTTATATTAATATCCAGCTGAGTTCGCATTATGAGTTAAAGAACGAGGAATTCATTCTTGAGCAGGTAAACGATATGGAAAAAGCCATAACCGAATTCAGGGATAGCGGGAAGAAATATCTAAAGACGCTCAAAACAACTCATAACGAGATTGAAGGTGACCTGGAAACCATCACTGATGAGCAGGTAAACGAGTTTTATAAAAGCCAGCTGGAACAAATTGCAGTAACATTAAGTTCGAACCAATTCAATGAAGGGCTGCACGATGCCCGAAAAAAGATAAAAACATTGGTTTATAACCGTAAAGTGGCGGCGACGGCGCTGGAGGGTAACCTCGACCTCAATCACAACTACCTGGATAAATTGCAGGGACAGATAGGCGATTGGCACGACACTATCCTGGCCATTCAGCTTTTCTCGGCGCCAAACCTCAATGCAAAACCCGTTATCACGCGTATCAAACGGCAGCACACCCGGCTGCAAAGATCGATCAGTAAATTATCTGCCGATTTTTGGAAAAGAGCCGTCTATGCCGACAAAGAAATGATCAAAGTGACAGGAAGTTGAATATGGGTTTAGAAATAGAACGGAAATTTTTGGTCGATCATGCTCAATGGCGCCGGGTAGAAAAACCTGCCGGTACGCATTACAGGCAGGGGTACCTGCTGGCCGACCCCGGCCGGACCATTCGGGTCAGAATATCGGATAAGGATGCCTACATCAACCTCAAAAGCAAGAACTCGCAGGTTTCCCGCGATGAGTACGAGTACGAGATACCCCTGCAGGATGGTAAGGATATTTTAAAAGCTTTCGCCAAAAACGGCACCGAGAAAACGCGTTACGTAATACCTTTTGCAGGGAAGCATTGGGAAGTGGATGTTTTTATGGCAGATAACGAGGGTTTGATCGTCGCTGAAATAGAATTGAACAGCGAAAACGAACCGTTTGAAAAGCCGAATTGGGTAACCGAAGAGGTTACTGATGACGGGCGCTACACCAATGCGGCGCTGTCGAAGCATCCTTTTAAGAATTGGTAGGGTAACAATTTGGTTATATAAGACTTAGGAAGTTTCTATAGCCTCGTAAGTCTGAGCCGCATTTGCTAACTTCACTCTATTAACTAAATCTCCTCTCATCATGAAAGCTTTTTTATTTTTAGCACTATTTTCCGTTTGCGGCAGCGTTTATGCCCAGGATATTCCCGCGCGCTGGGATGAACTCACCGCCACCGACTGGCAGAAGGCGCTGGATAAATCGGCAAAAACCTGTATCCTGCCTTTCGGTATCCTCGAAAAACACGGGCCGCATTCGCCTATCGGTACCGACCTGATCCACGTGCGCGAATGGGCCGCCCGCGTTACTAAACAAGAATATGCCGTTGTATTCCCGGATTATTTTTACGGGCAGATCAACGAGGCGCGCCAGCAGCCCGGCACATTCGCTTTGCCCAGCGACGTGATCTACAAACTGCTGGAAGCCACCTGCGACGAGATCGCCCGCAATGGTTTCAAAAAGATCGTGATATTGAATGGTCACGGCGGCAACCCCGAGTTTATCCGGTTCTTTATGCAGTCGTTCCTCAACAAGCGGCACGATTATGTGATCTATTTTTATGCACCGCAAAATGACGACGCGGCTTACCAGGCCGAATACCGGAAAATGCATAAGTCAGACATCAAGACCGACCAGCACGCCGGCGAAAGTGAAACCTCGGTACTGATGTATTATCGCCCGGACCTGATGCGCATGGATAGGGCAACGGCCCAGTCGGGCGCCGATCAAAAGCGATTAGCCAATATTCCCGGCCTGTATACCCCTATCTGGTGGTACGCATCTTACCCGAACCACTACGCTGGCGAGGGGGATAAGGCCACGACCGAGTACGGTAAATTTATCACCGACCATGAGATCGCCTCATTTATCAAAGCATTGCAGGAGGTTAAGGCCGATGAGAACGCCCTGAAGCTGCAGAATGAGTTTTACGACAGGGTTGATAATTTGCAGAACAGCAAGCAATAGCAGGAATAATTTTTCAGAAATAAAGACTTATAAAGTGTAAACTTTATAAGTCTTTTTGTTGTGAAACAACCTTAGGCCATTTTATGCCGTTAACACTAATATGAAAACTTCTAAAAATACACTTATGAAAAAGATGAAATCGATTTTCGCCGTTTTGTTGCTTTCGGCGGGTGTGCTGTTATTTAATAGCTGCGGGAAAAGCAACAACAATTCCACCAATCCAACATCTAATGGCAACGTACCCGTGCAGGATGCAAATGTAAGCATCCAGAATTTTGCTTTCAGCCCCGCTACCGTTCGTGTTAAAATTGGCGGTACCGTTACCTGGACGAATAAGGACGCCACACCCCATACCGCTACTGATTTGAACGGCAGTTTTGATAGCGGCAGCTTGCCTGTTGACCAGACCTATAAAGCGACCTTCAACACCGCCGGAACGTTTACTTATCATTGTACCATTCACTCAATGATGCCTAATGCTACAGTAATAGTAGGAAATTAAGCTCTTCTGGTATTAAACAAAAAGCCCCCGGTTCGCGAGGGCTTTTGTTTAATATGCGCCCTGATAAATCGGGGCAGATACCGGCAATACTGGTATTAATTATTACCAGCCAGAACCCTTTTTGGCATTACCATCTTTAATATGACCTTCGGCAGTAGCCTTACTCATAATAGCCGACATTTTATTGCCTGCTGCGTCTTTGCCGCTTGCAATGTATCTGCCTGATTTAATGTCGATCGTAGGATCGAGCATTGGAACATTTTTAGTTTTTGTTTTTACCGAGTAGGCGGTAATTCCACTTGAGTTTGCCATGATAAGTTTGTTTTTAATGAAGGTTAAACCTTTAACCACGCTAATTTGTTTATTTTTTTTTGTTTTTTATCAACAGTGGATAAAAATTTATGGGTTATTTATCGTGCAAGCCGATGAATCGCCGCAGTTAGCATACATCCATTTGGTGAAATGCACCCCATCCGGGTGGTTGGGATCCAGGTCCCTGCGAAAGATAATATTACCGCCATCATTCATCGTAAAGGCCCTTGATTGGCCTTTATTCAAGTATTCATCAAAAATTGGCTTACCGGGGTTGTCGTCCATGCGTACCTGGATATGCACCTTTTGCCACCGGGTATTGTGAATAGACACGAGTGAATTATAGCCGGTATAGTTTTTTTTAATAAGATAAAATAATGTTGCAGCTAAGGCAATGGCCATAAACGCCGTGATATACTTTCTCATAATGATGAGCCCAATGTTTTGGCTGCTTATGATCATTGTGACGCAGATGTTTGATTATGGTTTAAAATTACAGGGCTTTTGGCAGGAAAATGCCAGTAATTACGCTGATTTTAAATGCGGTTTTTACGCAATTTTGATCAACACAAACAAGTTTTACCGCTGTTATTGCTTAATATTGTATAAGAGAAATCAATTATGAGCAACAACAAACGGGACTCAAGCATAGTCTATTTTATCTTAGGGATATATGCCTTAATGGTTAGCTGGTATTATAACCACTCCATTATCTTATTGATCATTTGCTACATTTTTTGGCCTATTTACTTATTGTACGAACTATTGACGGGCCATCTTTCCCACGGCATGTGGAAGACGATACCTTTGTCATATTTTAAATAATATGGCTAAATTTTCAGATAGTATTCTGCCTCAGCATCGGGAATTTATCGAAAGGCAGAAAATGTTTTTCGTGAGCAGTGCGCCGCTAAGCCCGGAGGGACACATCAACCTGTCGCCGAAAGGCATGGATAGCTTTCGGGTATTATCCGAAAACCGCGTGGCATACATGGATATTGTCGGCAGCGGAAACGAAACATCCGCTCACCTGCTCGAAAACGGGAGGATCACCATTATGTTCTGCGCATTTGAGGGGCCACCGAACATATTGAGACTTTACGGCAGGGGCTATACCGTATTGCCGGGCAGCGCCGAATGGAACATTTTGGCCGATCAATTCCAATTACAGCTATCAACACGCCAGATCATCGTCGCCAATATCGACAAGGTGCAAACTTCCTGCGGTTTCAGTGTGCCATTATACGGATATCTCGGTGAGCGCGACCACGCTGAGAAATGGGCCAATAACAAGGGTGCCGATGGTCTTGAAGCCTATATGAAGGAGAAAAACCAGGTAAGTATCGACGGATTGCCGACTGCGCTTTACAATACTTTTAAATAGCCGCGGCTCTTTCAGTTTATAAAATCTTATATTTCGGTTTATAAACCGACCGCTATGAAATTTCGACTGCCTGCTTTAGCTATAGTATTGTTGTGCGTTTTTATGTCCGCCCGTGTCTCCGCCCAAAAAGATACCGTTGATGAAAAGCGCTGGAACGCGTCCTGGATCGACGTTCCGGGTCCGCAAACTGATTATGAGTATTGCCTGTTTCGCAAAACGCTGAACCTGGCATCAAAACCAGCAAACTTCGTTGTAAAAGTATCCGGGGATAACCGCTATAAACTTTTTGTCAACGGGCGACTGGTTTCCATCGGCCCCGCACGAGGCGATTTTTATCATTGGAACTATGAAACGGTTGACCTGGCGCCTTACCTGCTGGCGGGAAATAATGTGATCAGCGCAGCGGTAGTGAACGAAGGCTCGTGGAAGCCGGTTGCTCAAATGTCATACGGCACCGGGTTTATTTTGCAGGGCGCTACCCCGGCAGAGGAGGCCATCAATACCAATAAAACCTGGAAATGCCTTAGGGATACCGCTTATCACCCGCTGGATGTGATGATCATTTACAGCTATTACGTGGCGGGCCCCGGCGAACAGGTGGATATGAAACTACAGCCCAAAAACTGGCAAATGCCCGGTTTTGATGATAGCACATGGCGCGATGCCGAACGTCTTGGACCGGGATGGCCCAAAGGGCAGTTTAATTTTGACGATGGGCGCGAACTCGTTCCCTCACCAATACCTCAAAGGGAAATGGTGATGCAGCGACTTGGCGCAATGCGCAAGGCGGTTGGCGTGAGCTTGCCGTCAACATTTCCTGCCCAACCGGGTCCGGTCACGATCCCGGCCAATACCAAAGCGACTATTTTGTTGGATCAGACTTATTTGACCAACGCCTATCCAACCATTATCTTCAGCAAAGGAAAAGACGCCGGTATATCTATGAGTTATGCCGAAGGGATGTACATTATTGAGCCGGGCAATAAGAACTGGCGCGCGCAGGGCCGCAAAGGCAACCGGAATGAGATAGTCGGCAAACGTTTTGTCGGTCGAAAAGACAGCATTATCAGTGACGGCAGCGATAAGCAGCAGTTTACACCGTTTAACTGGCGCACCTACCGTTATCTTCAGCTCATCGTCCAAACCAGGGATGAGCCTCTGACCATTGATGACCTGTATGGGATGGCGACAGGTTATCCGTTTCAGTATAACGCAAAATTCGAATCGGACAATAAACAATTGGACACCATATTGCGGATCGGCTGGCATACGGCACGTTTATGTTCGTGGGAAACTTATATGGATTGCCCGTATTATGAGCAATTGCAGTATGTCGGCGACACGCGCATACAGGCTATGGTATCCTATTATGATAGTGGCGACGACCGCCTGGGGCGCAACGCTATTACATTGCTCGATAATTCACGCATAGCGGAAGGCATAACCCAAAGCCGTTTCCCGACGGCCGTGCGCCAGCTGATTCCTACTTTTTCACTTTGGTGGATCGGTATGCTGCACGATTATTATATGTACCGCAACGACAGTCGCTTTGTGGCGGATAAATTGCCCGGCGAGCGGCAAGTGCTGAATTTCTTTAACAGGTACCAGCAGGCCGACGGCTCGTTAAAAAATGCGCCGTATTGGGAGTTTACCGATTGGGCCAACGGTAAAGACTGGAACGGCGGCACACCGCCGATAGGGGCGAATGGAAACTCATCGGTATTGGATATGCAGTTACTTTGGGCTTACCAGGTAGCGGCGGAATTGGAAAGGCATTTGGGAAGCCCGGAATTTACAGCAGCCTATGAAAAGAGGGCCGCTCAGTTGAAGCAGACCATCCGCAGCAAATATTGGGTCGCATCAAAAAGTTTATATGCCGACAGGCCCGAGAAAGACGTTTTCTCGCAGCACGCCAACGCGCTGGCAATACTTACCGGTGTAGCGGAAGGCGAGCAGGCCAAAGCCATTAGCCGTAAATTATTGACGGATACCTCGTTGGTGCAGGCATCTATCTATTTCAAATATTACGTATACCAGGCCCTGGTAAAAACGGGTATGGGGAATGATTATATCAACTGGCTGGGCATCTGGCGCGATAATATCAAAATGGGGATGACCACCTGGGCCGAAATGTCGGACATCAGCGCCTCGCGGTCCGATTGCCATGCCTGGGGCTCCAGCCCGAATATCGAGTTGTTCCGTGTCGTTTTAGGCATCGAAAGCAACGCGCCGGGCTTTAAAAAAGTAAAGATCGAACCCCATTTGGGGGCCTTAACGCATATAGGTGGGTCGATACCGCATCCGGCTGGGATGGTTACCGTTCGTTATGATAAAGAGGCAAACGGTAAATGGAACATCAACGCCACGCTCCCGGAAAAAACTACCGGCTCGCTGGTCTGGATGGGGAAAATTTATCCGCTGAAGGCGGGTAAAAACAATTTTGTGCTTTGATACTTAATTTACCGGGCTATCTTTTATTTGATCGTTATTCAATGGACTGGTTACTGCTGGGACTTATTCTGTATGCCATTATTGTGGTTGGCGTATGTCTTCGAATTATTTATGATACGCAGTCGAATGACAGGGCTCTGGGTTACCTGCTTGTAGCAGTATTTTTGCCTTTGCTGGGTATAGCAATTTATTTTGCCTTTGGTATCAATTACAGGAAGGAAAAACTGTACAGCAAAAAGATTGTCAGGGACAAATCAACGCTTGAGGAGTTACGGAAAAGGATAACACTCGAGTCGGAAAAGGCATGGGATACTAACGAGCCTGCCATCCAAAAACATAAAAAACTGGCGCGTTACCTGTTAAATGATGGCCTGAGCCCTTTATCTGGCGGCAACAAGATCAAGCTGCTGATCAACGGCGAAAATAAGTTCCCGGAAGTATTGGACGCACTTAAAAATGCCAAACACCATATCCATATCCAGTATTACATTTTTGAGGACGGAGACATTGCGAACGCGATAAAAGATGTTTTGGTACAGAAAGCAAAGGAAGGCGTAGAAGTACGGTTTATCTATGACGATTTTGGGAGCAGTTCGATCCGGAAGGAATTTGTGCAGGAATTGAAGGACGGCGGGGTACAGGCATACCCTTTTTACAAAGTATTGTTTATACTGTTTGCAAGTCGTGTAAACTATCGAAACCATCGCAAGATGATTATTATCGACGGCTGTATTGGCTTTACGGGCGGCATAAATGTAAGCGACCGTTATATCAATAAACCCGGTCAATTGTACTGGCGGGATACACACGTAAAAATCTCGGGGCCAGGAGTTTATTACCTGCAATACCTGTTTATCTGCGACTGGAATTTTTGTTCGGGGAAATATTTAAAACTGCAAAAGGATTTCTTTTGCACCGGGCCGGTGAGCGGAGGGAAAGCTACCGTTCAGATCGCAGCGAGCGGTCCTGATTCGGATTTTCCAACATTGATGTTCTCCATGGTGCAAACTATTGGGCTGGCCGAAAAGGAATTGCTGATAACCACCCCTTACTTTATACCTGGAGGAAATATACTGGATGCGCTGCAAGTAGCGGCAATGAGTGGCGTTAACGTAAAAATATTAGTTCCGGATAAATCCGATTCGTCCCTTATCAATATGGCTTCACGCTCTTATTACGGCGAGTTGCTGGACGCAGGAGTTGAAGTATACCGCTATCAAAAGGGCTTTGTTCATGCCAAAACCATGGTCTCCGACGGGCAGCTTTGCATCATAGGTACCGCTAATATGGACCACCGCAGCTTTGAGCTGAACTTCGAGGTGAACAGCATGATCTACGATACCACGACTGCAGAAGAGTTAAGAGACGTTTTTTACCGGGATATCAGGGATGCGAAAAAGATCAACCCAGCCACCTGGAAAAAACGCTCCTTATACCGGCAATTACCCGAAAAGGCAGCGAGGCTATTTTCGTCGCTGTTCTGAGAGGTTAAGCCGGTTCAACAACTACGGCCGTGCCGTAAGCCAATACCTCGGTAATGCCCTGCATGATCTCGTTGGCATCGTAGCGCATATTGATAATAGCGTTAGCGCCCATTACCTGCGCGTGCTGTACCATCAGCTGGTAAGCCTCCTCACGGGTGTTCTCGCAAAGCTCGACATAGATAGAAAGCCTGCCGCCGAACAGCGACTGGAAGCCGCCCGCGATATTGCCCAGGGCACTACGGCTGCGTACGGTAACGCCGCGTACCAGGCCCAAATTCCTGGTAACTTTATATCCTTCTAATGAGATGCTGGTAGTAACTAATGCGTGGTCCATTTTTTTAAGTTTAGGAATTGGATGTGTCGTTTGGTTAATTGTTACCAAATATAATGTTATTTATGTCCCGATACCAGCGCCGGTTTCGTTCCGCCAATAGCAAAACATGGTTTACATGGTTTACATAATTTCGCTAATTATTTTGTTAAATAACTCATTATCAATTAGTTACTTTGAAAAAAACTAAAAAGGTGTAAACCATGAATACGGTACGCTGACCCGTCCTAAAATAGCTATACAGATCTGTGACCCGTCCTAAAATAGCTATACAATGCTCTCCAGCATCTGGATATAAAGATCGATCCCTTCCCGGATCTCATCCAGGTAGATAAACTCGTCAGCGGTATGCGAGCGCGCTGAATCGCCCGGTCCCACTTTAAGTGAGTGAATATCTAATAAGGATTGATCGGAAGTAGTCGGAGAACCGTAAGTAGTTCGCCCTAAGGCAATGCCGGCCTGCACGATCGGGTGCTCTTTGTCGATCTTTGACGGCTTTAAACGGATGGAACGAGGCGTAACATCGCATTGCACGTGTTGACGGATGATCTCCAAAACTTCTTCGTTACGATAGGCATCGGTCACACGTACATCCACTACGAAATTGCAGCTTGCAGGGACCACGTTATGCTGTGAGCCGGCATTGATCACGGTAACCGACATCTTCACCGGGCCGAATACTTCCGATTCTTTGGGGAAGCGATAAGTGCGGAACCATTCGATATCATCCATCGCCTTATATATGGCGTTGACGCCTTCCTCCCGCGCGGCATGCCCCGATTTGCCGTGCGCCACGCAGTCCAGCACCATCAGGCCCTTTTCGGCGATGGCTAACTGCGTCAGCGTGGGTTCGCCAACAATACCAAAATCCAGTTTGCCCAGTTCGGGTATGATCAATTCAAGTCCGTTTACGCCCGATATTTCTTCTTCGGCGGTTGTCGCCAGGCAGAAGTTGTATTTCAGGTCATTCCGTTCATAAAAGTACAGGAAGGTTTGTACCAGCGATACGAGGCACCCACCCGCATCATTACTGCCGAGGCCGTAGAGTTTGCCATCTTCAATTTTGGCGTCGAAGGGATCACGGGTATAACCTGTATTCGGTTTTACGGTATCGTGATGCGAATTAAGCAGTATCGTCGGTTTTGCCGGATCGAAATGCTTGTTCCAGGCCCAGATATTGTTCTTTTTGCGATGCGTTTTTACGCCTTTGCTTTGCAGGAATTGCTCAAGCAGGTCGGCGGTTTTCGCCTCTTCCCGGCTAAAAGAAGGGATGGAGATCAATTGCTGCAATAATTCGACAGCTTGCTGGTATAATGTGTTTACGTCGGTCATTAGAATGAGCAGCAAAAGTAAGCGTTTTTCCCCAAGTAGCTATAAGACGGTTATCGGCGACGGCAATTTTACAATCAGATTTCGATCCAAAAACTATATTTGTGATATATGAAAAAATATATCCTTATCGCATTGGCTTTAACAGCGGCATTTTCGGCAAGCGCCCAAACGATCAGCGTACTGAAACAGAATGGCTATAAACTGGTTTTCTTCAACCAGGATAAGACCCTGGATACTGCCCTGCAAACCCGAATGATCAATACTTTTTTCAAGGTTTACCCGGAGCTGGCGACCGAATATAATCCAAGGACACTGAAAGAAGTAATGATAACCATAGATACTGCCTACAAAGGTGTCGCTGAAACCGATAAAGGCAAGGTAACCATCAGCTCGGCCTGGATGCACAAGCACCCGGAGGATATTGATGTGATCACGCATGAGGTGATGCACATTGTGCAGGATTATGGTGATAGTGTGGGCCCCGGATGGCTGACTGAAGGTATCGCCGATTATGCGCGGAATAAATTCGGTGTGAATAATGCTGCTGCTAACTGGTCGTTGCCGGCTTACAAACCTACCCAAAACTACGATAACGCTTACCGCATCACCGCGCGTTTCCTGTTATGGATAGAAGAAAAAGTGAAACCCGGTATGGTCAGAACACTTGATTTCCAATTGCGGACACACAGTTTTACCAATAATAGCTGGAAACAACTGACCGGCAAAACGGTGGATGAATTGTGGAGCCGATACGTCCAGAACCCGGTGATTTAGCCTCACCCCAACCCCTCTCCAAAGGAGAGATCGGATTCTGATGATAAACTCTGGATATGGTGTTAGTCACGTGCAAATAATTTCTGATGTAGCCATTTAAAAGTTGAATAAAACCTTCAGCATGGCTATCCGGCCCTGTATCTTGTAGCTGCTGCTTGTAATTGCGTATGATGAAACCGATGTAATATCAAAATCATTTACATTCCCCATATTTAATATGCTTGCTTCTAAATCGATTTTTTGACGAACTAATTTATACTGAACCGCTGCGTCAGCAAAAAAATACCTGGTATAGTTTGAAAGTATTTGTTGGTTGTAATAAAACTCGCCAGTCAATTTTAAATTTAAGTTCTTAGCTGCGCCAAGGTTTAATTCCCATTTTTCATTTAATTGGTTTAAATGCTGATAAGAGCCGGCGACCGGCTGACCGCTTTTTTGAATACTTTCAATATAGGTGTAAGCCGCGTAATATTTAAAGAATATCCGGTCAGTTAATTTTGAGTCAGTGCTTAAATTAGCGGATGTAATGTAATTGCTGTACCCCAGCAATGCATTATTTATAATGTTATTCGTTTGGTCAAACTGCCAGCCAATTCTTGCATTTAAAGTGGTTTGCACACCAAAAAGAAACTTGCTGAAACTTAAACCGGAATTGAAACTGTTTGTACGGTTTTGAAACGGCAAAATTATCCGTTGTTCGAAATTGTCATTTAAAATCGTTGTGCTGATGGTGTTGGCATTCTTAATTGTATAGGTAGCATTAAGATTTAAAAACATCAATTTTAACGCCCTTCTGAAATTATAATTAAAACCGAAAACATTGCTGTTAGATTTCGGCAAGGCCCCGGAATTGCTGTATAAACTCCTGAAGTTAACAAGGATATTTCCCGCATACACATCGTTAATATTTCCAAATTCTGTAATGTTGCGATAGGAAAATCCCCAGGAATCCTCGGCACCATTAGATACTTTAAGATTGATTGCAGGATTAAAGATCAATCCGGATAGGGCGTTCTGATAGTTGTAACTGCTATCGCTGTATTTTATCTGCTGAAAGCTAAACGGTAAGCGCACGGTGACCTTTAATTTTTCAGTGATCCAATTGTATTCACCTTCAAAGTACTCCCTGTAACGTCGCCAATTCAAATCATTTACCGCGCTGTCAACAGCAGGTTGCAAAATACCGTCAGCCAATGTTTTAACGAGGCCACTGGTGAGGTCCTGGTCAGCAGTAGAAAATCCTATCTTATATAGCTGCTGAAATTTGAGTTTTGCGAAGCCGAACGTGATATAATTGTTGGTAAAAAAAGAAGGCGTATTGACAGATTGAAGTAAACCGGTATAAGGCACCCCATTATTGAAAAAACCAGAATCAGGGCCGGGGTTGATGGTTAATGTTTGCGGTTGCCTGATGTAATTTATGTAAGAATAAAGCTCAAAGATTTGATCCTTCCTGCTGCCGATATAATTAAAGTCATTTGAGAAATTTTGTACTTTACTATTTAATCCCTGGCTTTCAGCAATGCCGTTTGTGCTGAGTTGACTTGTTACATTTTGCTTATTGATATCGGCGTTAAAGTTGTTGTTAATGTAATAGGTTTTTTTATTCACGTTGAGGTCGATGCCGGCGTGCAGCAAGTCGGGCTGCAGCCTGTTGCTTTGCCGTTCTGTATACCTGATGGTGTCGCCCGGCAAATAAGTGGTCGTAGATGATTGGAAGTTTTGCTGTTGCCGGTCGTGCAAATAGTATAAATTTAATTTTAGCTTCACGTCCTTACTTAATGTTACCAGGTTATTGAGGTTGACCATTGCATTATTGTTGAACAGATACCTGTAAACCGGCAGGCTGGGTTTGCTTACATCTGAAACAGATAAAAGAGCGTCCGGTGGTAATACGTCGATGTTTTTTAGTTTGTCGTCCAGGTTGAACGAATTGACCTCAGCGCTTAAATCAAAGCCAATGTTATTGGCCTTTATATAATTTATTGCCTTGTAATTGCTTTTAAACAACATGGCGTTTAACATCCCATCGTAATTACCCGGGAGGCCAGCACCCAACGCAGCCTGACTTAAAGGCTTAGTTTTTGCAGAATCCCGGAAAATAATATTGATATCTACCTGGTTTGAGTACACTTTTCCTACGAGGGCGTTAATTGGCTGATGATTGTCCAATACCTGCACTTTATCTACAGTTTTATTGGGAATATTTTTAGTCCCAATAGCGTATTTATCATCCAATAAATTGTCACCGTCAAGATATAAGTTGGTTATCGGCTTACCGTTGTAGGATATCTTACCATTATCGTCAACCCGGATTCCCGGCATTTTCTTTAAAATATCTTCAAGTACCCGGTCATTGGGGGTGCTAAAAGCCTTTGCATTATAGGTAATGGTGTCGCCGCGTATTTTTATGGGTATTCGTTCACCTTTTATGGTTACCGGGGCGAGCGACCTGGTATCGGCGGATAATATGATATCGTAGACCGATCTGTCAGGCAGGACAGCGACACTTTTTTTCTTGTAACCAAGGGAACTGAAATGTAAGGTCAAGTCTGCCTTACGCAAACTGTCAGCAAGCGTTATCGAAAAATACCCTGTATTATTGGTCAAAGCGTATGCTTTCACAACATTTCCTGAATTAACGATCGAAACAGTTGCATACCTGATAGGCTTCCCCAAACTATCCCTGACGGAACCCTTAATGGCAAACTGTCCGTTTGATTTGAACGAAAGAAACACTACACAAAAAGCGGCGGCCCATAACTTTATCGCCATCGGTCAAGGCTTGGTTAACTCCAATGGATTATTATAGCTGTCTAAACTTTTAGCCGAAGGCCCGGTGATTGGAGTAAATCGTCCGCCAGATGCACTTGTCATAATGCCAGGGTTCTTTCTAATGGCTTCGCGTGCTTTGTTAAAATCCTGGACGGTTGCTGGCTTAGCTTCATTTTTTCCGGGTAATTTTATAATCACTTTACCATCGTTCAAAGTGCGATAACCCGCAAATTTAAATGAAACCTGTTGCCGGGTATCAACAGCTTCCACGATTAAACCCGGCAGGCCATTCAATTTCCAGGGCCCTGCATGAAAAGGCAGGTCCGCGCAAAACCAGGCTTCATATGTTCTCCCGCGCCAGGCGCCTATAGCTTTCTGGCAATTTAACTGCGATATCTTCCTGGTCTCGTTAGTAATTTTCCAATCAATTACGGGCCACTCATCCTCCATAAGATATTTATCGTACAGAATCCGATCAAACACCAAAAGTTGATGCGGGTCCGGATACATAAATATTTGCGTACGTGTGAATGACTTAATATTTATGGATTTGCCTCCGGAGGCTTTGAAGCTCTCCGCCGCTAAAGAATCTGATAATTCTTTATCTCCTGTTTTGTAAACGCTCGATCGCCTTCCCAAATACAAGTGCATATTTTCGGTATATAATTTACCCGGATTAGTGGTATCCCGCATGTGACTGAATGCATAAGTTATTACCGCAATAGCGGTATCCGGCTTTTGCTGGGCGCAGACCGTGTAACCCAGAAAGCAAAAAATAAACAAGCACAATTTTTGTTTCACGTCAATTTTTAAATTTTTGAGCAGTTTCACCACAACCGCATGTGGGTTGTTTTGATTAATAAGGAAAAACATTGAATAAGGATTTAACGAGCGTTTCAAAGGCAATCTACCCGTTAATTTTTTAGCAAACAAGCCGTGTTTACACCCAATTTTTTAAAACTGACGTTTTTGTATGCAGAAATAAACATCAAATAATTGATAGCGTTCAAACATTTCTAAAGGCTTGCTTATTTATCTAAGTTTCCGTTACTTGTGTTGCTTAATCCATTCCTATCATGCAACGCAGAGATTTCCTAAAAACAGGTTCTATAGCAGGGCTCACTACCGTAGTGGCGGTTTCATGTAATACCGTTACGTCTGACAAAAAAGACGGCGGCACCGACGAAACTTTTAACGACGATTTTGACCTGAACGAGGTGACGATCGACACCCTGCAGCAAAAAATGCAGAGCAAAGAATACACTTCGCGGTCGATCACACAAAAATATCTCGACCGTATTAACAAGATCGACAAAGCAGGGCCGAAGCTGAACGCGGTGATCGAACTAAACCCCGACGCTTTGGATATTGCCGACGCTATGGATAAGGAACGCGCTAACGGCAAAGTGCGGGGGCCCTTACATGGTATTCCGGTTTTAATTAAAGACAATATCAATACCGGCGATAAAATGATGACGACGGCCGGAGTGCTGGCGCTTGTTGGAAATGTGGTTAAAGAAGATGCTTTCATCATCAAAAAGCTGCGCGAAGCAGGTGCGGTGTTGCTCGGCAAAACCAACCTGAGCGAATGGGCCAACTTCAGGTCGAGCCACTCCACCAGCGCATGGAGCAGCCGGGGAGGGCAAACCAAATGCCCTTATATTCTGGACAGGAATCCCAGCGGTTCAAGCGCGGGAACCGGTTCGGGCGTGGCGGCAAATTTATGCGCCATAGGTATCGGCACGGAGACCGACGGGTCGATCGTTTCACCATCCTCGGTAAATGGATTGGTAGGTATAAAACCGACCGTCGGTTTATGGAGCCGCTCTGGGATTATCCCCATATCCAAAACACAAGATACCGCCGGCCCGATGGCGCGTACGGTGCGGGATGCCGCTATTTTGTTAGGTGCATGCGCAGGGGTAGACCCGCAGGATAGCTATACGAAAGCGGGCGAAGGCAAGGCCCAGCCTGATTACACCAAATTTTTGGATGCCGATGGCTTGAAAGGCAAACGCCTTGGCGTTGAAAAGGATGGCTTGAAAACCAATGGCTATATGGATGCCTTGCTTAAAGAAGCTATCGATCTGCTGAAAAGCAAAGGCGCCGAGATCGTGGAGGTGGAAGTTTATAAAAACATCAAGCAAGCGGGTAAAGATGAATTTACGGTATTGATCTATGAATTTAAAGACGGTGTGAACAACTACCTTGCGAAGGCTAACAGCAAAATGAAATCACTGGCTGACGTGGTTAAATTTAATAACGACAATGAAGCTAAAGCCATGCCTTTCTTTAAACAAGAGACGCTGGAAAGCGCATTAAAAAAAGGCGGACTGGACAGCAAGGAATATTTGGATGCCGTAAAAAACACCACCACCATCACCCGCAGCGTGATCGATAAATTATTAAAGGACAACAAGCTGGACGCCATTATCGCTCCTACAAACGGCCCAGCGGTATGCATCGACCTGGTGAACGGCGATTATGACAATGGGTATTCATTTTCCGGTCCGACCGCCATGGCAGGGTACCCGCATATTACCGTGCCGATGGGTTTCGTACACGGATTGCCCGTAGGTTTGTCCTTTATCAGTACGGCGTTTGACGAGGCCGGCATTATCAAATTGGGCTACGCGTATGAGCAGGCTTCGAAGACACGTGTGCCGCCAGAGTTCAAAAAGGATTTATTAGCGTAGAGACGCGGTATATTGGTAATTATATAGTTTAGTGTACCATTAATTAAAATGTATTTATATCAATACATTCAAATGGTTTGTTAATATGCTAATATTTTAGTATATTTGTATATTGAACGTTCAAAGCAATAAATCACTGTTGAATTATTACCAATACACAAATCCGATCTGAGGGCCGTGTAAATTCAAAATATTTATTGCTTCGATAACTAACTTAATCAAAAATGAGCGTGCAGCGTATCTCATTGTTCATCCCTAGGTAAAGTTTAGTTACAAAAAAACATTTTTTTAAACCTATTTCGTATGTTGATAGTGATATCGGTGTACAATAATTTGACGTAAAGTACCCTTTTACCGCCTTTCTCGCCTAAAAGGCTACATTTATTGTAACACATTGAACCTTAATACCGTCTATTACGTAGAATATATTGAATGATAGTCCGTTTATGGTATGTAATTTGTAAATACTTTACTATTGAACGTCAAACAAGTTTCACATATCTTTTGTTTAGTGCTTAGAATATGCTATTAATCAACGACACAGGCGCATTACTCCACGAATATCAGAGGGATGTTAGGTTTGCTGCACGAAAGAAAAAATCGGCAGACGGGCCTACTTTGTGGTCATTTGTCAAATTTATTCCTCACTATTGTATTAGGTCATTTCAGTTAGCTATCCGATCCTCATCATTGAATTTGCTAACAAAACTAATTATTGCGAAAGACCATAGAAAGTTCTTGAAGGGCACCCTCGCAGAACGAGATGAAATTTATTCGAGATGGCAAAAAATAGCTGAAGCAATTCAACACAACGGCGCTATTTTTAATGATATTGATAATAGTCCGATGCTATTAAAACCAACCTTAAGGAATATGTTAGAGTTAATGTCGATTTGCGTAAACTTTGAGAACCGCTTAAAGACCGAACTCGATAATTATGTTAATATAACTTTATCACAAGAGTACTTAAAAGAATTGCACGCTAAATTTAGCCACTTGCCAAAAGAGATGTTAGATGACATGCATTCTGATAAATATTCGGAATGCGTCTAAAAAATGTCTCGATACCAGCGTGGTGATGTCGTAAGAGCACCACTTCCCTACATGGATGAGAATGGGATTTGGAGGGTAAAATTCAGGCCTTTTGTCGTCGTAGATGTCGACGGCGTCAACGACAATATAACGGTTTCATGTACTGGACAAACCCATAAATCAAAAAATTTTCCAGGTATATCAGTCTTATTAGATTCTGATGAGGGTCGAAAAATGGGTATAGACAGAGACTCTTTTATTTACTGCAATACAACAATTGTATTTGTCAATAAGGATATAATAAGAAAAATTGGCACTTGTCCCTTGATGAAAGAAATATGTGAAAAATTGGGGTATGAGTACGAAGGTGACGACTAATTGTCCTTCTTCTTCTTTACCCGGTCGGACACACAGTAAATGCTGTTGTTAAAAAAAGAGATATTAGGATAGGCGTTTTCATACTTAAATTAGGTTTAAGAACTAATTTACTAAAATTCTAATCATGTAAAAAGACGTATAGTGCCATTGCGTCTCTACAACGCCAATTCCATCTGTATATTCGACCGTTCATAAGGCGAAGGCGGCCCCGTGATCTTCTGAAAGCCCAGCTTCAGATAAAGGTTGATGGCCGGTTTCAGCAAAGTGTTGCTTTCCAGGTAAACCGTTTCCGCGCCCAGGTCCCCGGCTTTGTTGATACAGGCCCGGCCGAGCAATGTGCCGATGCTTTTGCCTTGTGCCCTGGGCGATACAGCCATTTTTGCCAGCTCATATTTTTTGTCGTTCATTTTGATAATGGCGCAGGTGCCCACAACTTCGCCTTCATACACCGCCATAAAGATATGGCCGCCGGGAGCTATGATATATTCATCCGGGTGGTCTAGCGCCTTATAATCCGACTCTTCCATTTTAAAGTACTGGCGTATCCATTCCTCATTCAGCTGTTTAAAGGCACATTTGTGTTCCGGAGTATAGTCGACGATCTGCACCATGCTGCCTTCGCGTTTTTTCTTTTCCTCCTGCACACGGCGCATCAGGCTCTTCTGTTCCAGCAGGTATTCCCATTCCTCGATGGCTTTCCACAGGTCGTACTGGCTTTCGGCGAAAGCCTTGTTAATTGCTGCTGACACGTCTTTGTGCTGATCGTTCAGTTTCATTGCTGCCGCCTTTCCTTTATCGGTGAGTGATACAAAGTTTTTGCGTTTATCGTGCTTGTTCTTCCGTTCGGTTACAAAGCCCTGCTTCGCCATTTCACGTACTACCTGGCTCACCGAAGCATGGGTCTGGCCTATCTCGTTGCCGATCGCCGTGATCGAGTTTTCAATGGTTTGGGTGAGCGAATAAAAAACCGGCCACCAGCGCGGCTGAATGTCAACACCGTAAATGCGGTATAGCTGAGCGGCGCCTGCGGTGACCAGGTCACTTAGCCCGCGCAGTCTTGAACCTATTGCCATCTTACCAACTTTATTGTAAAAGCTCATGGTTAACTATTTACGTAAGCACTTACGCAAGTTTAAATAACTTGTTTGTTATTTCAAAAAATAATTGAAAAAAAAATGGGCAAAGCTTGTGGCCATGCCCCTTTGGTGTATGGATCAGGTGATCGTTACTGGATAGCAACCAGGTTGTTAGTTTCTTGCCTTTGCTCGAAGTTCACTGTTTTATACAGGTGCTCCGAATCCAGCATGGCATAATTCAATGTAGATGAATAATCGCAGTTTAGCGTTGCGTTAGAGGCCGAACCGGAAAGATCAGCTTTCGCACGGTTATGTAATTTGATATTGAAAACGACCGCATCCAGGTCTAACCTGGCGGACGCATTGTCATATAAATTCACATCGAGCGCGATTACAGATAACTTGCCGAATGATTTAACCATGGCGTTGTCGTAAAGTGATACTTTTTGAAGGTTGCATGAAGTAACCCATACTACCAGCTTTTGATCTCCGTAAGACGCTATGCGGAGTGTACCATCCTGGCCCTGCACCACAGCGTTTTCAGCATAATATTGGTTATAAACTTTTACCTGGTCGGTTGGGCCGTCGGATACATAGAGTTCGACATTGCCGCGAACCTCGATCCTGCTGACCGGGCTTGCCTGGTTCAGGACGGTCACAACCTCATTGCCGGCTACGGCGGCATGGGTTGTATTGCTTACACCGACCAGGGCGGATAAAGCTATTGCGAAAGTTAAAATTGAAGTTTTCATCTTATTGTTTTGTTTTTTAATGGTGATGAAGCTACCACGAACGATTGCTTGTTTTTTTGTAGTTCGTGATGGTTTCATTTTAATATTTTTTATTTTTTCTAAATCGTATGTTTTTGACGGGGGTATGCCAAAATTGATACCCATTTTGTAAATACCTGGTAATCAATAAGAAAAAATTTCGAGAGGTGCGCAAACTGTTCGGAAGCGGACGTTCGCCGTACACTGGCGGACGATTTTGGACACTCAGGCCTTTCAACCGCGGATGTTTTTTTAAGTGAAAGTTTTTAAGGGTTTCACAGGTAAATATTAACTTGCCTTAAATTATTTTACGATGGAATTTGGACGCGTTGACCCTCACGAACTGGCATTGATCGATTTCACCCTGCCCCCTGATCCGGCGATGACCGTAAACACTTTGAAGGCCGCCAAAGGCAAGGGCGACCTGCAGGTGCATGTAGGCTGCGCCAAATGGGGCCGCAAGGAATGGCTGGGAAAGATATATCCATTGAAAACTAAAGAGGCCAACTTCCTGGATGAGTATGTAAAGCATTTTGATTGCATCGAGCTGAACGCGACCTTTTACCAGGTATACGGCCCGTCAACCATCAGTAAGTGGAAAGAAAAAGCGGCTGCCAATCCCAATTTTAAATTTTGCCCAAAATTCTCACAAAGCATTACGCACCTGCGCAGGCTGAAGAATGTGGATGAAATAACCACGCAATACTACGAGGGTATAATGGCTTTCGGCGATCAGCTTGGTCCGCTGTTTTTGCAGGTAGGGGATAACTATACACCTAAAAGTTTCCCGGATATGAAATTGTACCTGGAGAAATTGCCTAAGGATGTTCCGGTATTTGTCGAAGTACGGCATAAGGAATGGTACGCCGACCCCAATGTACGTGACAGCTTCTTTAATACCCTGCACGATCTGAACATCGGCTCGGTGATCACCGATGCTTCCGGTCGCCGCGATTGCGTACACATGGAACTGCCAACACCGCATGCGTTTATCCGGTTTGTGGGTAACAGTCTCGACAGAACAGATTACAAACGTGTGGATGACTGGGTAGCCCGTATCAGGGACTGGAAAGAGCAAGGCCTGCAATCGGTTTGGTTCTTTATGCACCAGCACGATGAACGCTACTCGCCGGAGTTGTGCGATTATGTGGTAGAAGAGTTGAATAAGGCCCTTGGGACAAACCTGCATCGGCCGGAGTTTATTGAAAGGGAAAAACCGGCTTTCGAATAAAAACCCTTACGCGCTTTTTGTTATTCAGCAATTTCATTTATATTTAGGCAACTAAACTTATTGCGATGAAATTTTTGTTTACCCTGCTTTTCCTTCCGTTATTTTCATTTGCACAAACTAATTCGCAGCGTATCTTAGGTTATTGGGTTAAGGTTAAAGCTGAAAGGAAGGACGGCAGCCCTCTGATAGATAATCATGGCTGCGGAATGGATTTTCAAGAATATGAGTTTGCAAGCGATGGACTTGCTAATCAAAGTACCGAAGTCCTATTTGGATATGGCCATGATATCCGGTTTCAATATTTTGTAGAGGGTAGTGCGCTAGATACCTTAATTATTGGCATAGAGCCATATAAAATATTGAAACTAACTAAGGATACGTTGAAAATATCTCTTGTTATTAGGGGAGCAGATGATACCCGGACACCTGTATTTTATTTTGTTAAGGTATTAGAAAAAGATATCCCGGCAAAGGCTTTTTTTGATAACTATTTAAAGGATTCAGTTTATCAAGCTACGAATGAACTGTTCCCGCACTGCAAACAAAACCTTTGGAGTTTTGCGTCTGGTATTTCCACCGCTTTCGACAGGGGCTCATTCAAGGCATCTTTTATTATCGATAAAAAAGGGCAGATGAGGGAATTTACAGTTATTGAAAAAGATAGTGTTTCGAATAGCTTTATAAAAATTGTTGCTAACGCATTTGGCGAACTTAGTTGGCAACCGGCGTTAAAAAACAATCACCCTGTGAACTCAATTGTACAAGTATCACTGAAATCCGGGCACAGGCGAATTAGCAGTAGCTATATTCAGAACAAGCTTGATATTGAGTATCCTTTTTTGCCTCAACCACCGTATCCGCCATTAAAGGATCGGGAAATGGGTTATGCTGACGGGTATTTACGATATGCTGAAGAGGAAGCCAAAAATGGGAATAACCAAAAGTCCGTTGATTTTCTTAATAAATGTATTGAGATAGATAAAGTTAACACAGGGGCTTATTATCTCAGGGCAAAGTTAAATGCTAACATGGGTAAAAATGAAGAGGCTTGTAAGGATTGGAGTATCCTAGCCAGCCTTGGCCAGGTAACTGCGATCAAAAACCTTGCGAAATTCTGTAAAAATTAACTTTAATAATTGCTAAAAAATCACCGAAAGATTTGAACGTGAATTTTTCTTTGTAACAAAGTATTTAGATATTTGTCTAAATATATAAATATAGAAATTGAATACATTATTCAAAGCATTGAACGACCAAACCCGCCGCGACATCCTCGAACTGCTGAAGGAAAAGGATATGACCGCCGGGGATATCGCGGATAAATTTTCCATATCCAAGCCGAGTATATCCCATCATCTCGACCTGCTGCGCCAGGCCGAACTGGTGGTATCGGTAAAGGAGGGCCAGTTTATTTACTATTCGCTCAATACCACGGTAATGGACGAGATACTGAAATGGATCATGCAATTTAAATCACCACAAAAAAATAATTAGAACGATGAAAAAGTTTAATACATGGGATGGAGCAGCCCTTATCATTTGGCTGTTACCGGCTGTCTACCTGTTATACATTTTTCCCGGGTTGCCCGATACGCTGCCCGTGCACTTCGGCCTGAACGGAACACCTGACCGGTACGGTTCCAAAACCGAATTTCTTGCAGCGCCGCTTATTCTTATGGGGATGTCGATGCTGGTTTACCTGCTTATGAAATTTCTCCCTGCTATCGACCCTAAAAAATATGTCAAATATGGCGAACCTGTATTTCAAAAGATAGGTGTAGGTATTGTGGTATTGATGGCTGCAATAAGCATTGGCATTATGATAGCAGCTACCACAGGCGTTTTTAAAGCGGATAGGTTTGTACTTCCGGGGGTAGGATTGTTCTTCGCTTTTATGGGCAACCTGATGCACAGCATCAAACCCAACTATTTTGCCGGTTTACGCACCCCCTGGACGCTGGAAGACAACGATACCTGGCGCGCCACACACCGTTTGGCCGGTAAGATGTGGTTCGCTGGGGGCATTATACTCACGGCAATAGCCTTGCTGCTTCCTGCAAAAGCAGGGATGATCACCTTTATGGGCATCACGTTCGTAATGGTGATCATACCGGTGATCTACTCCTATGTTTATTACAAAAATCACCACCAGGATAAAACGGCTGAGTAAAATAATTTAGTAATTTGCGTGGCGTTAATGATAGAATTAACGCCTTTTTTATGTCAAAAATTTTAGCGGCTTTTTCGTTACTGATCACGCTTTCGGTAAGCGTTTCCTATGCGCAGGATAAAGAGCTATTAGCACAGATCAAACAAATAGCACCGGAGGCCAAAGGCATCGTCGGTGTTTCTATCTTAGGAATTGAAAGTCGCGATACGCTGAATTATAACGCACATTCGCGCCTCGTGATGCACAGCGTATTTAAGTTCCCTATTGCCATGACCGTGCTGAACCTGGTTGATAAGGGTAAATACAAACTCGATCAGCAGATGAAACTGCGCAAAAGCGATATGGCGCCGGCAAAATCGTATAGCCCGCTGCGGGATAAATACCCCGACGGTGCTGAGGTCCCCTTAAGCGAAATATTAAGTTATATGGTATCGCTAAGCGATAATACAGCTTGTGATTACCTGTTGAAGAAAATAGGCGGTCCGCATGTGGTGGAAGATCATATCAAAAGCCTGGGTGTAAAGGGTATTGCCATCAAAGCTTCTGAAGCAGATATGGCCTCCGCCTGGGAGGTTCAATATACCAACTGGGGCAAGCCCGCTGACCTGGTTCAATTGCTGGATATTTTTTATAGCGGAAAGGCGCTGTCTAAAACCAGTAACGATTTCCTGTACAAGATAATGACCGAAACTACTACCGGCCCCAACCGCATAAGGGGGCTGTTGCCCAAAGACGCTGTTGCGGCACATAAAACCGGAACATCAGGCACCAACGATGCCGGGCTGACCCCGGCCACTAACGACATCGGTATTGTTACTTTGCCCAATGGCAAACACCTCGCGATCGCCATTATGGTGTGCAATTCCAAAGCGGATGAGGCAACCCGCGAAGCCGTTATTGCCAAAATTGCGAAAGCAGCCTGGGATCATTATGGGAAATAATATCACAGAATTGCCACGTGTTAAAGTTTCGTTAGCTATACTGCCTGCAACATTTAATTTAGCGGCTCGATGAATACGGGATCCGCATCAGCAACCACAAATGTACACGTCGAACAAACGGTGTTCGTGGTATTGTTCGCTATAAGTTTTTCACACCTGCTGAATGACATGGTGCAGTCGCTGATGCCTGCCATTTACCCGATCATCAAAACCAGTTTCCATCTTAATTTCTCGCAGATCGGCTTAATTACGCTGGTTTTCCAGATGTCGGCTTCTATCCTGCAGCCACTGGTCGGCCTTTACACCGATAAAAAATCGCATCCCTATTCATTACCTGTAGGGATGGGTTTTACGCTGATCGGTTTGCTGTGCTTATCCATGGCGCCGTCTTACACAATGATACTGGTTTCGGTAATGCTGATCGGTATCGGGTCGTCAATTTTTCATCCCGAATCATCCCGGGTGGCTTACCTCGCCTCGGGCGGCAGGCGCGGCCTGGCGCAATCTATTTTTCAGCTTGGGGGCAATGCGGGGAGCGCTTTGGGGCCTTTACTTGCGGCCTGGATCATCGTGCCATCGGGGCAAAGTAGCATTTCATGGTTTGGACTGGGGACTTTGCTGGCAATGATCATTTTGTTTCGCGTGGGCGCGTGGTATAAAAAGCATATGCTGGCCAGGATAGCCCGGAAAACAAATACCGACGATCATGTAAAACTTCCGCGTAAAACGGTCATCTTTTCGATGTTTATTTTACTGGTGCTCATATTTTCCAAGTTCGTTTATTTGGCCAGCATGAGCAGTTATTACACTTTTTATCTCATTGGTAAGTTCCATCTTTCGGTACAGCATTCGCAATATTTCCTGTTCATGTTTCTGGCTGCAGTCGCTGTGGGCACCGTTGCGGGCGGCCATTTGGGTGATAAATTCGGCCGAAAATACATTATCTGGATATCTATCCTGGGCGCGGCCCCATTTACACTGATGCTGCCTTATGCCAGCCTGTTGTGGACAGGCGTGCTTTCCGTGGTGATTGGGCTGATCATTTCATCGGCCTTTTCGGCGATACTGGTGTACGGCCAGGAACTGATACCCGGGAAAGTAGGGCTGGTTGCCGGTTTGTTTTTCGGACTGGCGTTTGGCATGGGCGGCATCGGTTCGGCATTGCTGGGCAACCTGGCCGATCATACCAGTATCAATTATGTCTATAAAGTTTGCGCCTTTTTGCCGCTCATTGGGATATTGACCGCTTTCCTTCCTAATATCGAGGTGAGGAAAAAATAGAATTGGTTCATAGTTCATGGATCATGGTTCATGGCACTATATCGGATTGGCTATGAACCATGATCCATGAACTATACGCTAAATCACACTACCGCCGTCTCTACCTTTTCGTCCTTAAATCCCCCGAACACGACGAAATTCAAGTTTTTGTAAACGCAGTCTACATCCGCAAAACCCGCTTTCTCCAGCCATTTCAATTGCTCCTCCAAACGGGCCGGCTTATCCAGTTTGGTACGCTCAAAGGCTTGCACCAATGCTTCATGGTCAAGGCCGGAGTGTGAAACGCTTTCGCGCCAGTAATATTTGTATAAGCTGTCGAACGCCAAATTGTTGCCCGCTACCTGGTCGGCGTTGATAAAAAGTCCGCCGGGGTTCAATGCGTCATAAATATTTTTATAAAGATTAGCCTTGTCAATGTCTTCCAGGTGGTGGATGGCAAGTGCCGAGATCACCAGGTCATATGTTCCCGGGAGAGGATCTTTTGAAAAATCAAGTTCAATGAATTCAAAATTACTTTCACCATCAAAACGTTCACGGGCAATATTCAGCATATCAGCAGACAGATCAACCAGCGTAAATTGTAAACCCGGGTTGCTATCATGAATGAATTTTGAAAACAAGCCGGTCCCCGCGCCTATATCCAGCACCGTTTTCGCGTGCGTAAGGCTTTTGACAAAAGGCAGGCAGGCAGTATAAAATTCATTAAAACAGGGTATCAAAAATTCGCGCTGTGAATCGTATTTTTTTGAAACGCTGTTGAATTGTTCTTTAATATCATTCATCGTTGCACATTTTAACGTTATTTCTGTAATAACACTTCGTTGGCCAATTGTTTGGTGCCGTCAATTTTTTCAGTATACTCCGGGCCGAGAAAGAATATAAATCGTTTCATTGATCAGTGCGTTGTCCAAATTTAACCAATTCAAGTTAAGCGGATGTTAGCAACTGCGCTATTTCGAATTTTTTAACATACTCTGATCGAATTTTTGCATAATCGGGCAAAACCCGCGAGATTCTGTTAATTTGCTCGTTAATATGAAAAACATATTCCTCACACTGGTATTTTCAGTGATTATCAACGTTACGCTATTTGGGCAAACGCCGATTGCCAAAAACGGAGCCTTGCACATTGAGCATGGTAAGATAGTTAATCAGCATGGCGCCGAACCGCAGTTGCGCGGCCTCAGCTTTTCGTGGAGCGTTTGGGCCGGGCGTAAATATTATAAACCGCAGGTGGTGGATTGGCTCGTGAAAGATTTTAAGGTGAGCATCATCCGGGTGGCGATGGCGGTGCAGCCGGCGCACGGTTATTTGACGCAGCCCGATTCGCAAAAAAACATGGTTATCGGTTTGGTCGACGAGGCGATAAAAGATGGTATCTACGTACTGATAGACTGGCACGATCATAACAGCAACCAGCATATTCCGCAGGCCAAAACCTTTTTCGCCGAAATGTCCAAGAAATATGCGGGCGTTCCTAACGTGATCTACGAGATTTGGAACGAACCTGCGAAAATAGCCTGGGATACGGTTAAGAATTATGCGCAACAGGTGATCCCGGTAATCAGGAAAAATGATCCTGACAATTTGATCGTTGTCGGCAGCCCGCACTGGGACCAGGATGTGGACGTGGTAGCAGCTGATCCTTTGACCGGTTTTAACAACATAGCATATTCATTTCACTTTTATGCCTCCGATCCTAACCACCAGGAAAAACTGCGCGCCAAAGCTGATAAAGCGCTCAAAGCCGGTCTGCCTTTGATCATAACCGAATGGGGCGTGGGCGAATCCACCGGCAACGGCAGATTTGATATGGAAGAAAACAAGGTTTGGCTCGATTGGGTAGAAGCGAACCATCTAAGCTGGGCCAACTGGAACCTCACGGATAAAAAGGAAACCACGGCGTTCCTGATGCCGGGCGCGCCCGATACCGGCGGCTGGACGGACGAGCAGTTAACCCCGGCAGGGAGATATATCCGGGAAGTCCTTCGACAGCTGAATAAGTAAAAAACTGAACAGTTTTTGTTTTCATCAAAAAACAGCATCTTTAATACATTAACTGTTCTGTATGAAAAAGTTTTACCTGTCAGCATTATTGCTGTTCCCGCTTTTTGCCTTCGCCCAAAACGCAGACTCTGTCTGGTTTGCAAATAACTATACCAAAAAAGAGGTTACGATAGCCATGCGTGACGGCATTAAGCTTTTTACTTCCATTTATTTACCGAAGGATCGATCCGAAAAACACCCGATATTGATGCAGCGCACACCTTATAGCTGTAGGCCTTACGGAACCAGCTTTCGCGATTTTTGGGCGACGCATTTGCTGCAATACTGCAAAGAAGGGTATATTATGGTGATACAGGATGTGCGCGGAAGGTGGATGAGCGAGGGAGAATTTGTGGATGTGCGCCCGTTTAATCCCAATAAAAAAACAAAGCAGGATATCGACGAAGCCAGCGACGCGTATGACACCATCGACTGGCTGGTGAAGAATTTAGAGAACAATAACGGTAAGGTTGGCGTAATGGGCACGTCGTATCCCGGCTTTTATTCGAACATGGCCTCGCTGAGCGGACACCCGGCGCTAAAAGCGGTGAGTCCGCAGGCCCCGGTAACGGATTGGTTTGTTGGTGACGATTTTCATCATAACGGCGCGCTTTTCCAGTTGGATGCTTTTGATTTTTACCTGGGGGGCGGATTTGGCCAGCCGCATCATAGGCCGACCCCCTTGCCCGCAAAAACCTATGATTACCCGGTACATGATAATTACGAGTTTTACCTGCGCGCCGGCGCCTTGCCCAACCTGACTAAGATCATGGGCGATAGCCTCAAATTCTGGAACGAAATGATGAGCCATCCCACCCGCGATGCCTGGTGGATGGCCCGTAACGCAAGGGTAGGGGTTAAGGACGTAAAACCTGCCATGATGGTGGTCGGCGGGGAGTTTGACGCCGAGGACTGCTTTGGCGCATGGAACTTATACCAGGCGCTCGTAAAACAAAGTCCCGCTACCAACAGCCGCCTGGTGATGGGCCCCTGGTATCACGGCGAATGGGAAAACAACGACGGTACGCACCATGGTAATATCCAGTTTGGAAGCAACACCAGTAAATGGTATGCCGACAATATCGAGGTACCTTTCTTTAATTACTATTTGAAAGGCAAAGGTTCAGTCGACAGTATCACTAAAGCAACTATATACTTTACCGGCGAAAACAAATGGCGCCGGTTACCGCAATGGCCGCCTGCTGATATGACCGCTACCCCGGTTTATTTGGAGCCACACGGTGCTTTATCCTTCAATTCGACAGGAACTCATAACAATTCGACCGATAGTTACGTCAGCGATCCGGCTAAACCGGTGCCTTACGACGAAGGCGTGCACTTTAACCGTACGCGCAAGTACATGAGCAACGACCAGCGATTTGCCGCCCGGCGCACGGATGTACTGGTTTATCAAACCGATACATTGACCAGGGATATCACGCTCGGCGGGCCGGTTATTGCCGATCTGGTGGTCAGTCTGTCAAACACCGATGCGGATTTTGTAGTTAAACTGATCGATGTTTTCCCGGATAACGGGTCCTATACCGACATTGACATCTACGCCGAAAAGGATCAAACGGGGCCATATCCCATGGGTGGGTACCAAATGCTGGTACGGGCGGAGATCATGCGCGGAAAATTCAGGGACAGTTATTCAAACCCATCGCCCTTTGTGCCCAATAAACCGACCGAGGTAAAATATACCATGCCTGATGTGGCGCATACCTTCAAAAAGGGGCATCGCATTATGATACAGGTACAAAGTTCCTGGTTCCCTTTAGTCGACCGCAACCCGCAGCAGTTTATGGATATTTATCATGCCAAGGATTCGGATTTTGTAAAGGAAACCATTAACGTATATCACGACCAGTCGAAGATCATTCTGCCGGTATTGAAGTAGGTCTGCCGATTGCCTGCCTCCCCCAGGCAACAGGTGTGATAACTATTCGTGAATTTCGTAGTGATTCACTATCTGATCATAACTGACCATCATTGCCTGCGCAATTAGCGGAACAACAGCTTGTTCATAGTCTTCTCCAGCAAATTGTTTGATTGCGTCGATATCCTTCCATTCGGTAATGATCAAAAATTCGATGCCACTATTTGCATCTCTTGACAGAATTGACGCTTTAACAAAGCCTTTGATATGTTTTATCGTTTCAAGGGTTTCCTTTTTAAGGTGACTTATGTATTCATCTGCCTTGCCCTTTTCTACTATGCCTTTCCAGTGACGTGCTATCATATTGGTCTGTTTAATAACAACTAAGGCATAAGGTTGAGATCGTAACGCTGCTCAATGAGCGGTTTGCCAAATGCGTTTGAAGGATCTTCTTTGGCCAGCACAAACCCATGACGCTTGTAAAGGCCGGCGGCTGTATACAATTCATTTGTCGTCCAAAGTATGGACCTGGAATATCCCTTTTGCTTAAGGAAATCCATGTAAAGCTGCATCAATTTTTTTCCAAGCCCTATCCCTCTGTATCGGGGCTCTAAAATAAAGTACCGCAATTGAGCTGAACCGGGTTCGTTGTGCATTAATAAAAGGAAACCTATGATTTTGTTATTATGCTCACAAACCCACACCCGGTCTATGTCGGGATCGTAATCTTTGTAGAATTTATGAAAGCCTTCAGCAACGTAGCTTTCGAAACTAATACCATAGCCATATTCCTCGCTATATAACTTGCCATGCAGGTAAGTTACATAGCCAATGTCACCTGCTTTCAATTCCGTCCGTATTTTGATATCGTCAATACTTATCATGATCTCGCACTTAAAATTTCCTCTATTTTTTTCATCATATCGGTAAGTTTTTCAATTTGCGCGGGCACGAGCCCGTCGATCATCTTGCTGACCGCCTGTACGGATAGCCGGTTAATTCCAAAAAACTCCTGGTTACCTTTTTCACTTAACGATAGGAAATATTGTCTTTTGTCCCCTGGAGATTGCGTTCGGATGATCAAGCCCTGGGCGATCAATTTATCCAGGATGCGGCTCAGGTAACCCTCGTCAACCTGTAACAATTCTTTTATCCCGCGTGCCGTTAGATTATTACTGTGATATATCTCATATAATATCCGCGCTTCGGTAAGGGAGTAATGTGTGTCGAGGATGTACCGGTCAATTACACCGATAATATTAGTATAAAACCTGTTGAAACTCCGGATATTTTCAATGTCTGTTTCCTGTGGGGCCATGAAACAAAATAAAAAATAATACTTGACAAAGTCAAGTATTATTGAAAATTTTATTTGTTGTGTTTAAAGGAGGGATTTATTTCTTCCGCTTCAAAGCTTCCGCTATCGCTTTTTCGGCCAGTGGTTCCATTACCCTGTATCCTTCAAGGGTAGGATGCACGCCGTCGCCGGACAGGTTTTTGGGTAAGCCTTTTTCGCTATCCACCATTTTCGAATAGTAATCGAGGTATACCACGTTGTTTTGATCGCAATAATCTTTCAGCAATTTATTGAGCAGGATAACCTTTTCGGTAGGGGTGATCGACGGTCTCCAGGGGAAATGATTGGCGGGCAGTACTGATGAGATGACCACCTTGATATGCGCGGTTTGCGCCAGCTGCACCATCGATTCGATATTGCCAAAAATATTTTCCATTTTTTCAGGACCCGTATTTTCGGCAATATCGTTGATCCCTGCCAGTATTACGACTACAGCCGGTTTCAGGTTGATCACATCTTCGCGGAAACGCACCAGCATTTGCGGCGTAGTTTGCCCGCTGATGCCGCGGTCGTAATAAGGTTTACCGGCGAAGAAAGCAGAGTCCGAACGTATCCACCCGTCGGTGATCGAATTACCCATAAATACCACGCGCTTTTCACCGGCGGCAGGCGGCGGAACTTTGCTGTTCGCCTGGTCATATCGCCTGATATTCGGCCAATCGGGCTTATTTGCCTTTTCAATGGCAGCTTGTATGTTGGGATCAATAGCTTTTAACAGCCCCTGCTGTCCCAGCCAATCACCAAAACGGTCTATCCAGTTATCCGTAGGGATATTTTGCCTGTGCATACCAAAGCCGTGGCCTCCCTTTACGTAAAGATGCAATTCAACAGGACGCTTTGCGGCAGTCCATTTATTGTACAGGTCCACGCTGTGTGAGTCGAGGGCCAGGTCGTCATTGTTCGCGGCGACCAGGAACATCGGGGGCGCGTCGGCTGCGATCGTCCCCTGCAGCGCCGGGGGCATAAAAGCATAGATGGGTGCAACAAAATCTGGTTTATTTTCGGACGTATAGTTATAGGCGGCTGATGCCGCTACGGTGCCGCCTGCCGAAAAGCCCATAATGCCTATGCGCGAAGGGGAAATGCCGTATTCCGCCGCATGAGCGCGCACATACGCTATCGCTGCCTTGCCATCGGCAATAGACAATGGAATGATGGTTTTGATCTTTTCTTCGAAATCACCTTTATGAATATTATCCCATACTTCCTTGCCGGGATTGTCCGTTAAGCTGTGCCCGGTGCGGTATTTTAAAACGAAGACTGTGATGCCTTTTTGAGTAAGCCAGTTCGCCACATCGCTCCCTTCATTTTTGATCGCCAAAATAAAAAAGCCTCCTCCGGGGCAAACCACCATAGCCGTACCCGTATTGAATGCCGGATCGGGCCTGTAAACCGTAAGCGTGGGGTGCGATACATCATACGCCAGCGGAACGGTTTCAGATGGCGCCAGTTTTTCATCGTAGTTCCAGTTTTCGGAGCCCGGCGCCGCCCCGTTGTATAGCTGTATAACCTTTTGCTGGGCATTGACGCCTAAACAGGCGAACACAAACACTGCGATCAATAATTTCTTCATCATGGTTAGTTTATCGTGGAGGTGTACTTTACAATATTAACTTTTTTCGGGCTAATGTAAAAAGTACGTTAAGATTAAACTATTCGTGCTGTTTATGGTCAGATGAGTAAAATTTTCCGAAGGAAAATTCGTACATCTGCTTAAATCAAATTGTTATGGCATTACCCCAACCACAACAAGCTCTTCGCTTTTATTCCCTGTTTATCATAACGGTCTTATTTTCCTGCGCCCTTTCATCGTGTCAACACGGTAAAAAAGTATATAAAAGCGATTGTGATGTCGACGTTAGCTTTAAACATGTCAGCTTTCATCAATTGATGGATAGCATTAAGAGTTACGACCAGCAGTACATTGAGGTGTCCGGGAAATACGAGGAGGATAAGGAGTTGTCGGCTTTGTTTAATGACGGTGTTTTGCCGGATAAGTCGGTTCAAAACGGCCTGTGGGTCAATTTTAGCCAGGACTGCCCATTGTACCTTTCGGGGACGCGCCAGGGCCTTTTTGAATGTAACAACGGGCAGTTTACGCAGATCAACAATAAGTCGATAACCATTCGCGGCCGTATTGACCTGCATAACAGGGGCAGCCATAGTAAGTGGAAGGCGACGATAGACCGGGTGAGCCTGGTGAAACTTTAATAAAATATCGAACACCGAATATCGAATGATGAATAATGAAGTTTGATTTATTACAGAACGAGGCATGTACTTCGGCGTTCGATATTCGAAATTCATGATTCGATATTCAAACCCTAAGACTCCAATACCAGCCCATCGTAAGCCAGTGTTATGTTCTTTGGGAGTAAACCCAGAATGGATTGGTGCCTGCCCAGCCGGTGGCTGATGTGGGTGAAATAAGTCTTCTCTGCTCCGATCTCTTTGGCGAAAGCGATGGCTTCCACGAAGGTAAAATGAGAAATATGTTTTTCTATCTGCAGGGCATTGATCACCAATGTTTTTGTGCCTTTGATCTTGTGCTTTTCGGGTTCAGATATTGTTTTAGCGTCGGTGATGTAGGTAAAATCGCCGATCCGAAATCCAAGCACGGGTAATTTGTAATGCATTACCTCGATGGGCCTGAGTGTAATGTTGCCTATATTAAAAGGGCTCAGGTCGATAGTGCGCAGATCCACCTCGGGTATGCCGGGATATTTCATTTCATGGAATACATAAGCGAATTCCCTTTTCAGGGCGTCCTGCACCCTGGTCGTCGCATAAATATCGATGGCGGCTTCCTGTCGATAGTTAAAGGCACGGATGTCGTCCATGCCGGCAATATGGTCCTTATGTTCATGCGTGAACACGATGGCATCCAGGCGTCTCACCTTAGCCCGCAGCATTTGGTAACGGAAATCGGGCCCCGAATCGATAACGATCACTTTCCCGTCATCCTCGATCATGATAGACGAGCGCAAACGTTTGTCGCGCGGATCGGGCGAAGTGCAAACCTCGCAATTACATGCTATAACGGGTACGCCCTGTGAAGTTCCGGTGCCTAAAAACGTGATGGTCACAATTGCAGCCTGGTTTGATTTATCTGTTGCAGGAAGGTAATTTGTTTATCGTCGAGCAGGTTGTGGTCCAGCTCCAGTTCGCGTATCAGCTCGGTTATCGCGTGTATTTTGCTTTCGAGGTTCGAGAACTTATTTACTACAACCACCTTGCTGCTCAGCAGCATGCAGGCACCCGTTTTAAAATTCCCCTTCTCATACCGCACTTTATAGCCGCCGCTCCGCAGCAGGGTTTCGAGTTTTTCAAGGGTATGGGTAGTCAGCGTTAACATGCACTCAAAAATAGCAAGAATAGATGTTATTTACGATTGTAGAATTACGATTTACGATTTAGTTTTTCGTGTTTTTGAGCAGTGATTTCCCATAAACCTTACTCATCCTCCTCATAATAAACTTTTTCGGCAGGAGCCTTGCGACGATCCCGCCTAGCTGATTGACAAAACCTGGTATATAAGTTGATTTTCTTTTGATCAACGCGTTGATGGCTTCGTCAGCTGCTTGTTTTACCGGCATCAGCCAGCCGCGCAGGTCGTTAAATTTTTCGCCGGAGGTCATTTCAGATACGATGCCGCCCGGTGTGTATACCGTAATGGAGAAGTTCCGGTTTTTCAGCTCATGGCTCAGTGCTGTAGCAAAGCTCAGAATATAGGCTTTGGTGCCCGAATAAGCGGCCTGGTAGGGGATGGGGATCACCGCCGCCATACTCGAAACGATCAGCAGTCCACCCTCATTTCCCGTTTGCTCAAAGTGGGTCGTCAGTCGATTGGTCATCCGTGTGGCACTGACTATGTTGGTTTGCAGCATGGTTTCAAAATCGCTCCATTCCAACTCATGATGCGGACCGAACCAGGTAACGCCGGCGTTTAAAACGGCGCCGTATAATTCGCCATCTTTTAAAATTTCATCCAAAGCGTTATCAACCTCATCCAGTTTGGAAAGGTCGGCTACAATGGTCCTCACTTTTACAATTTGCTCAAGTTCGGCTTTAAGTTGGTTCAGTTTTTCTTTTCGGCGGGCAAGCAGGATCAAATTAGCCTGGTGCTTGTGAGCAAGTTGCCGGGCGATCTCTTCACCCAAACCCGAGGAGGCCCCGGTAACCAGTACCCATTTATCTTTGAATTGCAGTTTGCCCATGAACGGGGTAAAGCTAATAGTTTTCGGCTGAATTTGTTCCGATGAAGACATGGCTGCATGTAGCAATTGGTTCTGACATCAGACCTCCGACCTCAGACTTCGTATTCAGCGAGTAGAATCCTTTTTATTTTATCCCATACACAACCACCTTGTTTGAAAACGTAGCCAGGTAAACATGCCCGTTGGCAATCGTAGGCGATGCGAATTTGGCGTAAGTACCTGCATAATCAGCTGAGGTAGCATTGTTATTCCAGAGCTCCTTTGTGATGTCGCTTGCGTCAAAGGCCCTTAATATCCCCGGGCTTACCGTATGTTCGGCATCGCCGCTTGCCGCGTAAGCCGTCCAAACAATGCCTGTTCCCGGTGCGTTTCCGTTTGAGGATACCGAAATCATAGCGCCGTTTTGGCCGCCAGGGCCGGCAGCCGATGATATAACCTCGTTGGCGATATTAAAAGTATTGCTGCCGCGGTCGAACGGAAACGCGCGTAACCGGTCATTTTCGGGCCAAATGTAAACAAACTCATAAGTTGAACCTTTTCCGTAAGCCGGCTGGCAATGCATGTTTGAGTTTGAGCTTAGCGTTATGATCTGCTGAACCTGGTTTGAACCGGCGGTATAGCCACCCATGTTATTCTTATTGAGCACGTAAATATTGCCGTCCTTGCAACTGGTGAAGTAATAATCAGAATTCGGGATCAGGAATGAGCCCATAGTACCATAATCCAGGTCATTTGCTTCCAGCGTTTCGTAGTTATGTGGCGTAAAATAGGAGCTGATCGTCAGCGATGAACCCGAGGGCGTCAGTTTCATCGCGCTTTCGCCGCGATTTGTGAGTACCGTCGGGTCCCCATTGGCGCCGACCGTGCCGTTGCCGATCACGACATACAAATTTCCCTGGGCATCAGAAGCCATCCCGGTGCCGCTTTCCCATATGCCGCCGTTGGCACCATTGGGCGTATCGTTGTAGACGATCTGCTGTTGAAGTGTTGAACATTATAGCCCAATATCCAGCCATGATAGGGGCCCCAGTCGCAATGTGATGAAAAGGTGACATATACAACGCCGTTGACCAGTGTCAAGCCTTGACGCTGGTTGTTGCGTTGCGGATCGAAGCTAACAATGTTGTTTACGCTTCCGTCGCCGTTACCCGGGTAGGTAGCCGTAATTTGTACCGGGCTGCCCGAGCGCTCACTCCCATCTATGATACTGATAGCGTGCAGGTACTGCACAAAAGTAGTCCCGCTGTGGGTGCTTCGGGCGACGAAATACATGGTTTGCGCCGCTGAATCGATCACCGGTGTGCCTACAATGCCCATATTGCCGCTAAAATCCTGGTATTGCCCGCCGCAGGCCCCCGTCATATCAGTATTGGCAGGAGGGCGCATGCCGGATGCCGTATAGTTTTTATGCCAGTAGGGCTTACCGCTGTCGCTGTCGTAAGCGAAAATGGAATTATTTACGGTGGCAATAAAAACCACGTTATGATTGCCCGATCCTATTGGTGTATTACCTACCACGAGGGGTTGGGCGTATACCTGGTCGTCAACACTCAAAGTAAAAAGCTTCCCAAATTGCGAAGCATTAACGTTGCTTGTGGTTAGTTTTTTCTCCTGGCTGTTCCAACCTGCTCTTGTATTATCGTTATGCTGCGTGAGCACTGAAATATGCTGATCATTGGGTACATCCGGAATGTTTACAACTGGGGTGGGGTGCGTCGGCTCCTTTTTTTTGCAGCTGAAACAACAGATAATTGCTAGTAAGAGTACGATATTTTTATTGCGCATGATTCATATTGATAGTTCGCCTAATTTAGGCATTTATTTGACTTTATGGGCCCTGGTAATTCTTGATAAGATATTTTAAGCAGTAATCTATAAATTTAATGATTGAACAGAATGCTTATTATTGTATTATAACAAACCGATCATGAAAAAGATATACCTCTGCGCCGTGCTCCTTAGCCTGGCAATCAATTGTTTTGCGCAGGATACCACCAAAACCTACGCTGAAAGACTTGGCTGGCCCAAAGGCGCCAAAGTGCTGATACTGCATGTGGACGATGCCGGCATGTCGCACGATTCGGATGAAGGTGTTGAGATGGCGACAGGCCAGGGTGTGGCCACCTCAACCAGCGTGATGATGCCTTGCCCATGGGTACCCGAGATCGTGAAGTATATCAAGGAACATCCTAAGCTGGATGCCGGTTTGCACCTTACGCTTACATCTGAATGGGATAATTACCGTTGGGGACCATTAGCGGGAAAAGCAAACGTGCCTGGTTTGGTTGATAAGCAGGGTTGTTTTTATCCCGGTGTCGCCGCCGTATATTTTAGCGCGACACCTGATGAAGTGGACAAGGAGATCCGCGCCCAGCTTGACCGCGCGCTGGCTATGGGTTTTAAGCCGACGCATCTTGATTCACATATGGGAACTTTGTTTGCCAAGGACGCTTTTATGGAGAAATACCTTAAGCTTGGCATCGAAAAACAGATACCCGTGATGTTCCCGGGCGGCAACGATCTGTTTTACCGTGCAGAAGATAAAGCCGCTACCATTGCTACACTAAAAAAACAGGGAAAATATAAAGAGGGCATGGTTATTCCTGAGCCCGCCGCTTTGGGTAAAGCAAAATCCATTGGCGCTATGCTTTGGAAGAACGGCCTGCCGGTTTTGGACGACCTGCACAATTCAAGTTACGACTGGCAAATGCCGGATATCGAGCATAAATCCGATGCAGAAATCCAAAAATGGTACACCGACCATTATATTGAAAGTATAGGTCGCCTGAGTCCGGGCCTGACGATGGTGATCATGCATTGTACCTTACCATCATCGACGTTTAAGTATATTTCGGATACCGGGAAAAAACGCCACGGCGACCTGATGGCGATGATGGACCCGAGGCTGAAAGCGTTTTTGGCGAAAAATGGCTATATCCTGACTACCTGGAGGGAAGTGATGGAGCGGAGGCAAAAGGTGGGGAATTCGCAATAATTGTCTGAACCAGAATTTACAGAATTTAAGAATTAGCAGAATTTTCACCGGCAACGTCAAATGGGATGGACTGTAGTTTTAGAAGATGAGAATAGAAGCAAAATATCTTCCTTAGAAATTTCTTTTATCTCTCCTGATATATTTGATGATTTGAAGAATAACACATTCCATTTGGTTAAATATTTGGGTCCATATGGTGACACAATCTTTAATCAAAGACAAATGACTGATTTAATAGACGATTTGAAAAAAATGCAAGCATTAGGTTGTAATGAAGATGTTGAAAAGATAATACAATTGGCTTTTAAATGTAAGATTGAAGTACATACTTATCTGGTATTTTACGGAGACTAATTAATCATGAAAGAACTCATCTATCAATTTATTAGCCAAAACAAGCTCGCGGTAGTTTGCACCATTGGCAAAGACGGTAAACCTGAATCGGCGCTGGTAGGTATCGCGGTTTCTACCAGCCTGGAGATCATCTTCGATACAGTCAAAACTTCAAGGAAGTATCACAACATTTTAGCCAATAAACACGTGGCTGTAGTTGTGGGTTGGGATAATGAAGCCACCCTGCAATACGAAGGCGAGGCGGACGTCTTAGGCAATGATAACGACGCTGACAACTACAGGCAGATATACTATACCGCCTGGCCGGATGGGCGCCAACGCGCGGAAACATGGCCCGGGCTGGTTCATGTCAGGATCAAACCTAAATGGGCGCGTTACAGCAATTTTAATGAACCGGTGGTGATTGAAGAGATCACATTTTAACTGCCTTACCGTAAAAACAGACAGATACGTGAGTTTCCGAAAAAAATAAACTATTTTATTAGTTATTCCGTATTAGCTTTGAGGAACCAAATCTAAACTTTATTCTTTTCTTAAATCCTAATTTCTAAATCCTAATTTCTAATTTCTAAATTCTAAAGCTGAAAAGCGGTATCTCGAATCTGAAGCGGTTTAAATTCTATATCCAAGGCAAAATTGTCTTACATCTCATATCTCAAATCTCATCCCGATGGCTATCGGGACTAAATTTACCGTAAGTCAACAACCTCAACACCAGGATAATCCTTCTTATCAAAAGTGAATAATGTTTCGGGCAACTTGGGATTGGCAGTGAACGTGCGGATCACATAGTTGTATTTACTGCCGTTCTTGTCGAATATCATGGCGCTGTAAATCTGTTTTTTAGCTTTGTCAATGGTCAGGCGCACCTTAAAGAATTGCTTTTTGGTATCTTCCGGCGTCAGGTCAACGATCTGGCAAACTTTGCCGTCAACCTTTTCCTCGCCGTTGTAAACATACTTGTAGCCATGCTCGTAAATAGTAAATATTTGAGCAGGGTTCAGGCTGTCTTCACTTTTGTCGACATTATTTAATTCAACTTCCTTGTCTTTTTTTACATAGGTCCACTGGCTTTTACCATCGCTGATGATCTCCTGCGCCACGGTAGTTTTGTCGGCGGGGCTGTAGATGATCACTTTGAACTTGTTAGCTTTTGGCTTGGAAATTAAGGTGCCCACCTGCGTATCTTTCATATTCGACATCGGGTCATCAAGGCTGAATGTGAAATCAGTCTTCACCATATCGTACGACTTGTACTTTTTGCTCAGCGCGGTTAATATTTTTTGCGCCTGCGGGTCTTTTTGGGCCAAGACGATCTGAGTAATTGATATAGAAAGAAGGGATATTAACAGTAGTTTCTTCATTGGTTATTTGTTTTCGTCCATGGTCGATGGACCATAGTCCATGGTTTAAGCTTAACAGTTATAGCTATTGACTATTGATCATTGACTATTGACTATTGACCATGGTCTATGGACATTTTAATAATCATATTGTTTTCTGGATGGCCTCCAAATGTTTTTCAAGGCTGTATTCATCGCTGAATAATACTTCGCGTGCCTTGCTGCCTTCGAACGGACCTACAATGCCGGCGGATTCCAATTGATCGATAATACGTCCCGCCCGGTTATACCCCAGCTTTAATTTCCGTTGGATCAATGAAGTTGAACCTTGCTGATGCATCACGATAAGCCGCGCCGCTTCTTCAAACATCGGGTCGCGGTTTTCAGGATCGAAATCCTTTGTACCAGACGCTTCGCCTTCACCCACATATTCAGGTAAAAGGAACGCCGTTGAATAGCCACGCTGGTTGCCGATAAAATCAGATACTCTTTCCACCTCATGCGTATCCACAAATGCGCATTGCAAACGTATCAGGTCGCTGCCTGTCGAGAGCAGCATATCGCCGCGGCCTATCAATTGATCGGCGCCGCCGGTATCCAAAATGGTTCTTGAATCGATCTTTGACAAGACGCGGAACGCCAGCCTCGAAGGGAAGTTGGCCTTGATGGTACCCGTAATGATATTCACCGATGGCCGTTGCGTAGCGATAACCAAATGGATACCCACCGCACGAGCCAGCTGCGCTATACGGGCTATTGGCATCTCAACCTCTTTGCCCGCGGTCATCATCAGGTCGGCAAACTCGTCAATTACCAGTACGATAAATGGCAGGTAACGGTGTTTTTCCGGGTCGGCTATTTTACGATTGACGAATTTCTGATTGTATTCCTTCAGGTTTCGTACCTGGGCGTTTTTAAGCAGGTCATAGCGCTGGTCCATCTCAATGCAAAGCGAATTGAGCGTATTCACCACCTTTTTGGTATCGGTGATGATGGCATCTTCCTCACCGGGCAGTTTGGCCAAAAAGTGTCTTTCTATTTTACGGAACAAGGTAAGCTCCACTTTTTTGGGGTCTACCAAAACGAATTTCAGTTCGGAGGGGTGCTTTTTATAAAGCAGCGAGATCAATATGGCGTTAATACCCACAGATTTACCCTGCCCCGTTGCACCGGCAACCAGCAGGTGGGGCATCTTGGCCAGGTCGGCGATAAATACTTCGTTGGCTATAGTTTTACCTAAAGCAATAGGCAGGTCCATCGTGGTATTTTGGAACTTCTCCGTAGCCAGTATGGAACGCATGGAAACCATTTCGGGATTCTGATTTGGTACCTCGATCCCGATAGTGCCCTTGCCCGGCATCGGGGCGATGATGCGTATACCCAACGCCGCGAGCGACAGCGCGATATCGTCCTCCAAATTCTTGATCTTGGAAATACGCACCCCCGGAGCCGGTATGATCTCGTACAACGTAACCGTCGGGCCGATGGTGGCCTTGATCTTATCGATATCGATATTGTAATGGTTCAGCGTCTCGACGATCTTATTCTTGTTCGCCTCAAGCTCTTCGGCATTCACATTTATCTTGTTTGAGCCGTAGTTTTCCAACAAGTCAAGCGTGGGATATTTGTAGGATGACAGGTCGAGTTTTGGGTCGTACATGCCAAATTGTTCCACCAGGCTTTTGGCTTTATCGTCGTCCACCTGTTCGATACTTAATTCGCCGGTGGGCCTTGCTGTATCAATGGTAAGCGGTATTTCGTCCTCCAGTTCCGGCTCATGTTTTGCCAGCGGGTCGGGTGTTAAAACCATCGGCTCGTGAAACACAGCGTTTTCCAGAACGGTGTCGTCCTTCACCCGGTTGCCGTTTTTGGGCCATTCTATTGGTTTTGAAGGATATTCATCTTCTATTTCCACCACCTGCGGGGCCACTTCGCCGACGATATCCTCATTCAATTCCCCTTTCTTTCGTGCCGGTATCCTGAAATCGATATTATAAGCGATGATCAGCACCGTCAGTGCCGCAAAAACCAAAATGCCCGCGGTCCCGGCTTCGCCAACCTGCGCATCAAGCAGCCTGTTGCTCCAAAATCCGAAATTGCCCTCTAAAAAATGCGGAACATTGCTAATAAAGGCATGGAAAAAGCCCAGGGTAACGGATACGAAAATGAGCAGGAAAAAAGAATATCCTAATGTTTTGCTTACCGGGTACAGTCGCACCCTGAAGAGCAACCGGTAACCAACAATAAAGAACACGAATACAAAAAGGAAGGATGCGACCCCAAACCACTCAAAAATAAATTGATTGGAGAGCAACGCGCCGAATTTACCCAGCCAATTTTCTACAACCGGGTTTTTAATACCGTTATCGATCAGTTCCTGCTGGGTTTTGAACAGGTTGTGCCAGCCGCCGTTTGCGGTCGCAACATAGCTTTGATCTTCCTGCCAGGTGAAAAGATAGGAGGTGAAAGCGATGAGAAAAAACACCGATAGGATGAGCAAAAAAAGGCCGGCAATCTTAGCTATACGGCCATCACCGGGATTAAAAACGGGTTGCCTTTCCTGTTTTTGCTTAGACGGCTTTTCCTTTTCGCTTTTTGACGAGGAACGGTCGGGTTTGGTATCGTCCCTTAATGTATTTGTTTTAAACTGATTTCCTTTAGCCGGCATCCTTTACATGAGCGCTTTTAAACGCTTTGTAAAGTTAGCAGATTAAACAAATATTGAAAACTGTTAATGGAATATATTTAAGGCGGCAACCTGTCGCTCCTCCATTGACTCACCCGACCATTGCTTCGCTCGGTCACCCTCTCTCCGCTACGCGCAAAGAGGGTCGTTAATGATAGAATAATTAAAGGACCCCCTCTTTGCGCAGCAGAGAGGGGGCAGGGGGTGAGTCAACTTTATTCACATTGGATGAATTTATCAACCATCCGGCCTGTTTTAGCTTAATTTATTAGTAATATTGAGCTATGAGCGTTGAATTGGTGGAAGAATATATCGCATCGGCCGATCTGGATAAATTAAACGATCTGCTGCAGCAAAATCCCGCGCTCGCCAAAACCAAAACCTCGCAGCAGGTTTCGCCGTTGATGTTGTCGTGCTATTACAAAAAGCCCGATGTCGCAGCCCTTTTACTGAAGTATGTAGATGAGATCAGCCTGTTTGAAGCTTCGGCCGTGGGTAAATTTGATGTGGTTGCCCATTTGCTTTATACCAACCCGGAGGCCGTAAACGAGTATGCCGAAGATGGCTTTACGCCGCTTGGCCTTGCTTGCTATTTTGGCCAGTTTGAAGTGGCGCGTTATTTAGTATTAAAAGGCGCGGATGTTAACCTGCCGTCCAACAACGGCTTTCATGTGTTCCCGATACATTCGGCGGCAGCGGGCAATTATACCGAGATCGTGCGCATGCTGGTGGCCAACGGCGCCAATGTGAATGTAAAGCAACAGGCGGGTGCCACTCCTTTGCATTCCGCAGCACAAAATGGTAATCTCGAAATGTTGATACTCCTTCTTGAGAACGGCGCCGAAACCGAAGCCCGTATGGAAGGCGGCAAGCTCCCGGCGGACCTGGCAAGGGAAAAGGGATTTACCGAGATAGCGGAAATATTAAGCTGATGGATTTTTGAATATCGAATATCGAATTTCCAATATCGAATTTTGAAGTAATTCAAACACCGAAAGATCTCAGCTAAAAAGATTTATCTTTATTCAGTAAACCCACCCGGATAAGTCATCATCAAATGATCAAAAAAACCTTAGCGCTGTTATTTTTTTTAGCGGCAGCCGCCTATGCTGCTATAGCGCAAAATATCAATAAGCCCAAACTCGATAGTTTTTTTGCAGCACTTGAAAGCCATAATAAAGCGATGGGCAGCCTGGCGATTTCGGTTAACGGTGCGATTGTTTATCAAAAGGCTATCGGTTATTTATCGGTAAACGGGAATGATAAAATGCCTGCGGGGATAGATACGAAGTACAGGATAGGCTCAATTACCAAAATGTTTACCGCAACGATGATATTCCAGTTGATAGAAGAAGGTAAGCTAAGCCTGGATGCACCGCTTTCAACCTGGTATCCTGAATTGCCTAACGCGTCAAAGATCACCATCGGGAATATGCTTGATCACCGAAGCGGGCTGCATAATTTTACCAATAACCCTGATTACGGACAATACATGACCCAACCGCGCACTGAAGCGGAAATGGTGGCAACCTTCGCCAAAATGAAACCTGATTTTGACCCGGATACCAAGGCACAATACAGCAATACCAACTTTGTTTTGTTGGGGTACATTATTGAAAAGATCACAAAAAAACCATATCCTGTAGAATTGAAAGAACGGATCACCGCTAAACTCGGATTAAAGGATACGTATTATGGAGGAAAAGCCGACGTAAAGAATAATGAGGCCTATTCTTATGTGTTTAGCGGTGACTGGATGCAAACGCGGGAAACTGATATGAGCATTCCGGGAGGCGCAGGGGCAATTCTATCAACGCCAACCGATCTCGTGAAGTTTATCGAGGCATTGTTTGCCGGTAAACTCATTAACCAGGATCACTTACACCTCATGATGGCACAAAAGGATAATTACGGTATGGCCATGTTCGCGATGAATTTTGATGATAAAAGAGGATTTGGGCACAACGGCGGCATCGACAATTTTACCTCGGTACTTAATTATTTCCCGGATGATAAGCTTGCTATCTCTTATTGCGCAAACGGCGGCGCCTACGGTGTAGGTAAGGTTAGGGATGATGTGCTCAGCATTTATTTTAATAAGCCTTTTATTATTCCCGACTTTAAAACAATAACGCTGAAAACTGAGGAACTGGACAAGTATCTCGGGGTGTATTCCAGTACTCAATTACCAATAAAAATTACGATTACAAAAGATGATGCAATCTTAGTTGCACAGGGGAGCGGTCAGCCCCAACTCAGGCTCGACGCTATTGCCACTGATAAATTTAGCTTTGACAAAGCCGGTATAGTTATGGAATTTGAACCGGCTAAAAACCAATTTATTTTAAAGCAGGGCGGCGGCACTTTTCTTTTTACAAAAGATAAATAATAATGAAATTGCCGGGATATTAGGTTAAAAACAAAGCGATCAGGGTTATTTATAGTTACCTATCCCCGTGGTCCTCAACATGGTCAGAGTTGCTCGCTTTGACGATGATATTAAATATATCCATATTGATAAATTCAAGCGGCGGAGTCTTTTTGTATCCCTTTTCGATCTCGGAAATTACTTCGCAAATGTTTTTAAAAGTGTCCGGGTCAAGTTTTGGGTTATCGTCCAGTTGCTCACAGTCGTCAACGCCGTGTGTTTTTTGAAGGAAGTAGTCCATATCGTTGTGGTGAATACCGTAGATCAATTTTGATGTGTGCGGCTTGATGATATGCTTAACCGAAAAAAAGAACGGGGGGTGATTATTATTAGGTGTCATGGCTTTACTACTATTAGGATCGGCAAAATATATTATTAACTAATATTTAAAAGGTTGATATTGTTTCAATTAAAAAATGATTTTGATCACATCGATTCTTTTTGCGTTGACAATGAACCCGGCCGAACGTAATTTTGCCATCCAAAATTTATTTATCTTTATTTTATAAACCACACCCTGATGACAGGCGACGATATTGTTCTTTTAGGCGACAAGCATGTTGGCGAACCTTATGTTTTAGGTGCGAAAGTTCCGAAAGACGACGCGAACTATAGGGGTCCCTGGGACTGTGCCGAATTTGTATCCTGGCTATATTATCAAACCTTTGGCATATTATACGGCTGCACCAATAACCAGGGCGATCCTTCTGGTCCTGACGGCTACAGTAGCGGCTGGGCGCGTGATGCCCATGAGCTTGGACAGATCATTACCGTTGAACGCGCCAAAGCTACACCCGGTGCTGCCATTTTGCGTTTTGCCGGTAGCGGCGAGGTTGGTCATATCGCGGTTTCAGATGGCAACGGGGGCACGGTAGAGGCGCATGGTAAGCTTGACGGCATCACCAATTCGGTGGTCGACGGCCGGCGCTGGGATATGGGCGTGCTGGTTCCGGGCGTAACGTACAAGCCAAATCCTATTATGCCGTACCGTCCGCCATCCATTACCATATACCGGCTGATGCATCCCAATATGGTATCGCCCGATGTAGGCCGGATACAAACTGTGTTGAACAGGCGCGGCTTTGATACGGATGGTATTGATAACATATTCGGCGAACTTACTTTCCGGGCAGTTAAGCTGTTCCAGGATTCCGTCGGGCTTAACCCCGATGGCGAGGTAAGCGCGCTCACCGCAGCGGCTTTAGATGTGAAAATTACCGGGTAGGCGTTATAATTTGCCTCATCCCAACCCTTCTCCAAAGAAGAGGGGCTAAAAATATATTCTCCAGGAAGTCAAGTCCTCTCCTTTGGAGAGGATTTAGGTGAGGCTGCTTTTCCGGATACACGCGCATTTCTTTGCCTTTCTGCCTTCTGTAAAAAACAGAAAACTTATTTCCCTTCGCTTGTTATAAGTGTATATCATTTAGCATTATGGCGCACTTAGAAGTCAAGCCCCGGAGCCGCAGTAACTGGTGGGTCTGGGTCATCATCATTATCATTATAATAGTTGCGGCTTTTTTCCTTTGGAACAGGTACGGCGGCGGTAATTTATTGGCCGCTCATTCCGACACTACCAAAACGGTTACAGATTCGACACGGGTTGTCGATTCAATAAAAAAAGCAAAATAACCCAAATTTATAAACTGAAAAATTATGGCAACAGAAGAAAAAATAGCTCACCGCCTCGAAGAACTTCACGGAAGCGGATTTGAGGTTGTGGATGGGCAACCGGATATTATAGGCTGGGAAGTAAAGGCCCGGAGCGGAAAAAAGGTGGGCGAAGTGAAGGATCTTCTTTTCGAACCGCAATCGCGCAAAGTGAGATACCTGGTTATCGATATGGACGACAACCAGCTTAACCTGGAAGAGGACCGTGCCGTGCTGATCCCGATCGGTATAGCCGAATTATATACCAAAACCGACCATCGCCGCGTACGTGACGTGGACCCGGCTTATGAAGCATACGACCCCGCTGAAGACGGGAACGTCGTTTTCCTGCCAGATGTTACCGCAGTACAAATAGACGCACTGCCGTTATACGAAAAGAACCACTTGTCGCCGCATGTTGAAATGGCCATCCGGAAAATCCTGGAACCGGGTAACAACAAATACGATGAGGATGAATTTTACCGGCACGAGCATTTTAACGATGACCGCTTTTATCATCACGATCACCAGGGTCACCATCATAGGGTGAAGTGATTTAAATAAAAGCCTCTCCGCTAACCAGCGGAGGAGATTTAGAGGGGGCTTCAATCAAAGCCGCCGTGCCTGTTCGCTTTAACCGGCTCGGGCCACTTGGTTGGTTCGCCTGTTCTTCGGTCAGGAGGCAGCACACTTTTTTCACGCGAAGTGGTTTGCGGGTCTTCGCTGGCTTCGTAGGCCATAATGGCGGTCAGTATCGCGTTCTTTTTCACTTCGTCGAAAACGATCTTATCATACGTATCGCGGTTGGTGTGCCAGGTGTAAACGCCATAGTCCCAGCTGAGTGAACCCAGTGAAAATCCTGGTGCGCCAGCTGCTACGAATGAAGCAAAATCTGATCCGCCGCGACCAGGCGCTCCGGGGAACGTGGTTTTCACCGAGTCGCGGATATAAGATGGCGCATGGGATAACCAGCGGGTAAGGTATTCATAAGAATTCAGGAAACCCTGGCCTGACAGGTTAACCACCCTCCCGGTGCCGTTATCCTGGTTGAAAACCGCCTGGATGTGCTGCACAATTTCGGGATGATCTTCAACAAAAGCGCGCGAACCGTTCAGGCCTTCTTCCTCGCTGCTCCAATCACCTACCAGGATGGTCCGTTTTGGATTAGGGTAAACCTTTTTCAGGATACGCATGGCCTCCATCATGGTAATAGTACCGGTGCCGTTATCGGTGGCGCCGGTGCCGCCGTCCCACGAGTCAAAGTGTGCCGAAAGTATCACATATTCGTTGGGCTTTTCGGTGCCCTTGATCTCACCAATGACGTTGAACGTAGGCATCGGGCCCAACTCCTTCGATTCGGCGTGTACCGCGATCTGCGGTTTCTCGCCCGATTCGATCAAGCGAAAAAGTAGGGTATAGTCTTCCAGGCCGATATCGATGGTAGGCACTTTTTTAGTATTGGCGCTAAATATTTTATCCACGCCAAAGCCTGCCGACCAGTTGCAGCTTACCACCCCAACCGCTCCTGCTTCTTCCAATGCATGCGGCAGCGTACCGCTAACGACACCCATCGTATAGCCGGTTTTCTTGATGCGTTCACGCCAGGCAGCCGTTGCTTTGGTGCGTTCTTCCTTCATTTTGTCTATTTCTTCCTTGGTACCGTAATCCCTCCAGTTTTCATTGGAACGGCCTGTCGGCTGGTTCATGCTTATCATCACAAATTTGCCTTTCACTGCCGGCAACCAGGCTTTAAAGGCGTTGCTGTCAGCTACTTCCGGCAGGATGATCACCTCAGCAGTTATCGTCTTTTTACCGGTGCTTGGGCTCCAGGCCAATTGCGCGCCTTCTAATGTTTTTACACGCGGCGAAATCATATCGATATGCGTAATGCCGCGGGCCCAGCCGCGCCAGTCGCCCCATTTCTCCATGCGGGCATCAATGCCCCAGCTCTTGTACTTGGCTACTGCCCAATCGCCCGCCTTTTGCATTTGCGGCGTGCCCACCAATCGCGGTCCGATACCATCGAATAGTTCGTGCGCCAGTTGCTGCAATTGCGAATTATCGGTTTCTTCTTTCACGATCTGGTCGACAACCGCGTCTTTAGTCTGAGCATGCGCCGCGCCTGTCCAAAGCGCTGCAGCAAGTAAGCCACACAGGGCTATAGGTTTTGTAACGAGCTTCATGCAACTAAATTAGGAATTCTGTTGCGTAAAGCTTCGTGTATTGAGAATGTTACAGTTGGAGATAAAGGCCAGGTAGAAAGGCTTACGAAATTTTTGAAATTTCGTAAGCCTCGGGAATATTGTTATTGCTGATGTTCTTCTTCCTTTATGGGTTCCTCCTCACGCTCAATAGTGATGGTACATTCGGTTACCAGCGCCGCGATGGCGCCGATAGCTGCCAATGCGGGGAGGAATAATGCGCCAACGACACCTACTGTTAGCGGGAATGATGCGATCTCTTTTCCCGATTTATCGGTAATGGTGATCTTCCTTACGTTGCCTTCCTCAATAAGCTCTTTCACTTTTTTGAGCAGGCTTTCGCCGTTTATATTGAATGATTCTTTGCTCATGGTCGTTTTTTTATTTGAGATAAAATTTGAGGCAAGTTGTTACATTACAATGCGTTATTTCGTAATCAACAGTATTGTTGCAGACAAATATTATTATATTTGGTTTAAGGACCTATTCACCCTATTTCCTGGTTAACTAATTCTCGCAGCTATGAAAAGTAAGTTACTTTTTCCCCTGCTCATGCTGATAGCTTTATCGGTTTTTAATTGTAAAAAACCGAGTGATAAGGTCACCAAAACTCCGGTTGATTCATTGATCAGCAGTACAGTCCATACGAAGACCGGTGTTGAAAATTTATTGCTGACGGCCTATGGCTTGCTCGACGGCACATACAACGGCCAGCCGGGCGTGTCGTGGGAAACAGGCAGCGATAACTGGTTGTACGGCAGCGTGGATGGCGGGGACGCCTATCGCGGAAGTAATGTTAGCGATCAAACTGACGCGACTGCAATGGATCACTATATGCCATTGCCCACCAATAATTGGCTCGACCCAAAGTGGCAGGTAAATATACAGGGAATCAGGTACAGCAACGCCGTGCTCAGTGAAATACCGTTGGTTAAGGATGGGTCTTTAAGTGCTGCCGACGCGGCAGAGATCAAGGCAGAGGCACATTTTTTACACGGTTTTTTTGAGCTGGAACTGGCTAAAATGTGGCATAATGTGCCTTTTATTGATGAAACTGTACCGTATGAAAATGGCTATAAGGATGTTGCTAACGGCGGGCCGATTTGGACAAAAATAGAAGGCGATTTTACAGCAGCCATGAACGCATTGCCGGCCACGCAGCCCGCCATGGGTCGTGCCAATAAATATGCGGCCGAAGCATTTTTGGTGAAGACCCTGATGTTCGATCATAAGTACACCCAGGCGCAACCTTTGTTGAACGACTTGATCACCAGCGGCGTAACCTCCAGCGGTGAAAAATATTCGCTTGGACGTTACTCGGATAATTTCAACCCTTCAACCAAAAATGGCCCCGAAGGCGTGTTTGTAATACAAGCTTATTTGCATGACGGCTCAAATGGCATGGATGGCAATTCGGGCGATGCGCTCAACTTTCCCACCGGCGGCCCTGCAACCTGTTGCGGGTTCTTTAAACCGTCCTTCAGCTTTGTAAATGCCTTCAAAACGGACCCTAATACAGGGTTGCCTTTACTTGATAGCTATAACCAGTCGGACCTGAAAAGCGATGAAGGACTAAACTCCAGCGATCCGTTCACACCAACTACCGCGACAGTCGACTCGCGTTTGGACTGGTCGGTTGGGCGTCGTGGCATACCGTATCTTGATTGGGGTTTGATGCCCGGAAAAGACTGGTGTGGCGGAGCCGATGGAGACCAGGGCACCGATGGCCCTTATGTGAACATTAAATCGGTGTATTACCAGGCTCAGCAGGCAGCCACCAGCGAGTCTTATGGAGGATGGGCGGCCAATCAGTCAACATCCAATGGATACAATGCTATTCGCTACGCGGATGTATTGCTTTGGGCAGCCGAGGTTGAGGTTGAGGCAGGCAGTTTGCAAAAGGCCGAAGATTATGTGAACCAGGTACGCGCGCGTGCGGCCGACCCGGCAGGTTGGGTGCATACTTATATTGATCCTGCACACCCCATGGGCGGGTATACCAATAGTCCTGCCGCTAACTATAAGGTGGGTCTTTATGGCACGGCAGGGGGCAATGCTTCAACAGGTTTTGCTGCAGGCGGCCAGGCTTATGCGCGCAAGGCGGTGTATTTTGAGCGAATGATAGAACTTGGGATGGAAGGTCACCGGTTCTTTGATCTTCAGCGGTGGGACGGTCTTTTTGGCGGCCCTGCGGGCAATGGCTATATGGCCAATACCATCAATGCCTATATAGCGCACGAGATCGCTTCGACGAGCACATTTGGTAACGAACTTATAAATTCACAGTTTACTTCGGGAAGAAATGAATTGTATCCTATCCCGCAAAACCAGATAACAGCGACTAACGGCAAGATCAAGCAAAACCCGGGGTATTGATTTTTAAAGGTACCCCTGCTTTTTCAGGTATGCCACCCACACATCATAGGCCGGTGGCTTAAGGTGCAGCCCCTCGTAAGTGTATTCAGCTTTTAGCAGCTTATCCGGGCCAATGAACAGGTGAAATATATCAACAAACGTATAGTTGCCAACCGGGGCGTTAGCTTTCAGTAATTTGTTTACAGCCAGCACATGTTCTTCCTTATCGTAATGCTGCGGAAAGTTCTGTATAGTGGGATTCAGCGGCAATATACTTTGCACGTATATTTTCGTTTCAGGGCACTTGCTGTGCACTTCGTTTACTATTTTAAGGTAATTGTCGGCGATCACGGCATCAGGTATATCCTTGCCGATATCATTGATGCCCAATAAGATAAAAAGCTTTGAAGGCTTGCGGTCGGTGATGTCCTTTAAACGTTTCAATACGCCGTAAGTAATATCGCCGCCTATGCCGCGGTTGATGACCGTAGTATCACCCGTGGCCTTTTTCCAGTTACCCATTTCGGTAATGCTGTTACCCAGGAAGATGATCCTTCCGGGAACAATTGGCTCTTTTACAAATTGCGCAACACGTTGCGGAGTATGCTCCGGGATAAAGGGAATGGTGTCGTATACGCGTTGATTGGTAGCGCTTTGCGCCTGTACCATCAATGGAAAGAGCGCCAGAACGGACAAGAATTTGATGTACTTCATGCCCTAAAAATAGTGATTAATGCGGATAAGGGACTAGTCTTTTTGCAGTTCTATGATGCGAAATAAGGTACTGTCGTCAATAGTAAGCGTGCCATGCATCTTGTTGCCCTCAAGTTGAAAACGCCAGGTGCCGGTTCCCCTGCTGCTTTTGTTAAACCCTGTTAATGTCTTAAGCTGAGCGTTCCAGGTGAATACCAGCGGGCCCATTTCTTCCTCCTTCCCGTTTACCATTTTGTTCATTTGGAACTGGTAGGTATTGGGATTGAGTTTTTTTGCGTGGTAAACCGCCATCTCATCATGGCAGGGAGAATCCTTCACCTGGCAAAGCGATGAGCCTCTCCACGTGCCGGCTATTGGGTCAGCCGGCGCCTTATCCTGGCTGATGCCCGAATGGTAAATCATGCAGGATATAATGACAAGAAAAAGGAATTTTATTTTCATACAACAGGTTAACGATCAAAACCCTGGTTTTATTTTCGCGTCCCGCAGTGCCCTGCCCGAAAGAATAAAGGCTATCCCGCTGAACCCGAACGCCTCGAAAACGCTGGTCCACTCGTTGCCATTGCCGCTGTGCGGATCGGCAATGGCCCGGGGGATATGTAAAACAATAAACCATGAAAATATGGCCAAACCCAATAAAAATGCAGCCAGGCGCCTTTTGATATTGAAAGCGATACCCACTCCGCCTGCCATCAACGCCACACCCGCAAAATAAGTCCAGAAATAGGGCCAGGGTATCCAGGCGGGTATCAGCGTAGCTACAAAATCTTTGTAAATAAAATGTTCGGCGCCAAAAACGATCATCGTGGTGCTGAAAAAATATTTGCCCGCCGGGATCAGTTTTTCCGAAAATTTAATGATATCTGCAGCGTGGGCGTCTTTATCAAACGTTCCCGCTACAATATAAGCCCCACCGCTAAGTACCAGCATCTTGAACGCGTCGCCCCAGCCCCCGATACTCTGCAATCCGCCGGTACTTATATGGTAGGGTATGTGAAAAAGCAAAAGCATCAGCAGGAATATACCCGCCATTAGCAGCGAGATTACCCGGCCACGATACTCAAACAAGATGGCTCCATTAGCCATAATCAGAATAATACTACAGATCCAGGTCCAGGCGATGCGGTCGCCCAGCCAATGGGGGTAAGCAGGGGGTAATATAACAGGTCTGAAATCGGCGCAAATCAACTGCTGAACGGCTATCGCTATCAGCATAATAGCGTACATTGACCGCCATATTTTATCGAAGTTTTCCACGCCCGGTTATAATTGACGATTAAAACTATATAAATAAATATTGAGAAACTAAAAAAATAGGTGATTGGTGATAACAGCATATTTGCATACTACATCCCCTTTTTGTATTATTGTTGCACAAGGTGATGGTGTTCCACCTATTTGAACCGCTCTGCCGGCAACGGCAGTCCTGATGACGCCTGCGAAATATATTTTTAGTAATTTCACAGGTAATGACCTATCCAAACATTTTCAATACATCTTCATGCAAGCGATCCTTTTAATTTTTGTCGGTGGCGGCGTAGGCAGCCTGCTGCGTTATGGCCTTAGCCGGTGGATAAGCGGCATGGTGATCTCAGCATTTCCCTATGGTACCTTTTTGGTAAATATGGTGGGCTGCTTCCTGATTGGTTTTATCATGTTTTATACCGAGCGATTTGGCAGTCAATCGCAGCCATGGCGCCTGTTATTGGTAACCGGCTTATGCGGAGGTTTTACTACCTTTTCTTCTTTTTCATGGGAGAACAGCCAGTTGATAACCGACCACCGCGTTATACTCTTTTTACTTTACGCGTTTGGCAGTGTGTTGCTTGGCTTGCTGGCTACCTATTTCGGTATCATGGCCGGCAAAAACATATAGCGTATGAAATTCAGCAGGATATTGATATTGACAGACAATAACGATGCCTCACGAAGTGTGGTACAGGTTGGGTATGATTGGGCATTAAGTATGGATGCTAAAGTTTTTTTGGCCCATGTGGTCGACGAAGCTTTGGCAATGGGCGATTTGGATGCCGGGATTTTCCCTGACGAAGCTTTACGAAAAATGCGTTCGCGGGTCGAAAATTTGCTGATTGGCTTTAGGAACGATTATAGTAACGGAAGGGAAACCGATATCCTGGTGTCTGTCGGCGAGGTCAGCAAAGTACTTCCCGAAATGATAAAAGAAACCAGTGTGGATCTGATTGTAATGGGTGCGCACCACCGCAACCTTTTTGAGCGGATGATAGGAGGCGATGTTGATGAAAGTGTCCTGCGGGTTGCAACAGTTCCTGTACTCGTAGTGCCGCCCGGCAGAAAAAATTCCTAATATTTTTTCCGGATATAAATGTGCTTTACATTCTTTTTGCCGGTATCACGTTCATCGATCTCAAATTGATTAAAACTCCTGATCATAGGCAGCATTTTGGCGTAGCCGTAGTTCCTGGGGTCAAAGTCGGGTTGTTTTTTGATGATGAGGCTGCCCAGCTCGCCTAAAAATGTCCAGCCATTCTCATCTGCCAGGTCGTCTATGCTGTCGGAAATGATCTCTTTTATTTCCGGGCCGATCTTATTTAACGGGCTTACGGCGACCGGCGGCGTATTAGGCGATTCCTCCCGGTTATTTTCAGGATGACTCGGCTTTTCCTTCTTCAGTATTTCGATATAAATAAACTTATCGCAGGCAGTGATAAAAGGGTTTAGTGTTTTCTTTTGACCGATGCCGATCACTTTCATGCCTGCTTCCCTCAAGCGGGTTGCCAGGCGCGTAAAGTCGCTGTCGCTGGAAACAATGCAAAAGCCATCCACTTTGCCGGTGTACAAAATATCCATCGCATCGATGATCAGCGCGCTGTCCGACGAGTTTTTGCCCGATGAATAGCTGTATTGCTGGATAGGGGTGATGGCATTTTCAAGCAACACCTTTTTCCAGCCTGAAACAGTGGGTTTTGTCCAGTCGGCGTATATCCTTTTGAATGTGGGCGTACCGTATTTTGCGATCTCTTCAAACATCTCCTTCACGTTGGCATACGGCACATTGTCCGCATCGATCAGAACTGCCAGTTTAAGGTCCTTATACGCTTCCATAATGGGTCGATTTATCCGAAAAAGTGTAAGATAACATTAAAGTTTGAAGCTGAATAATTGAGATTTACGAAGTTTATAAAACTTCGTAAATCAGGTTACGCTAAAGCTTCACTTCGCCCCATCCCTTGCGGTATTCGCGGCGTACAAACTGGTTGGCGGGCTCATAATTGGTTACGCGCATATTCGCGCCATCCCATTGCAGTGCCTTGTACCTGCCGTTAAACTGGAAGCGTTCCTGGTCGCCGTAAACGGGGTCCTTGTACTTGATCTTTTCCTGTATATCAAAGGTGCGCAGCAACAAGTTGCCCATTAATACCGTTTCCGTAAGCGGACCGGCATAACCCACGAATGGGGAGTCGACTTCCATTTTGCCGTAACCGGCTATAGCAGCGTCAACCCATTGCCACCAATGGCCGTCCATGTCGCCTTCTACGCGCGGATATTTTTTGGGAACGTTGACGTCCTTATTCAGCGAAAGCGGCAATAAACGCGGATGACTGCCGCCCCAGCCGCAGGATGCTTTTCCTTTGCTGCCGATAAACAGGGTGCAGCCTTCAAAATCGTTCTCGCTTGGTATATCGCCCAGTGCCTCGTTCTGGTTTACATCAGGATCAAGTTCCGCCAGACGCTCGGGGGTGATACCGCCATCCATCCAGTACAGATCCAGGTTATTGCCATTCTTGAGCTTGAATTTGAATTTGATGGAGCTTGAAACCGGCCCGCTTTCGGGGTAAATGCCTTCTTTGAATATTCCCTTGTAAACCGTGCTGGCGCTGCCCGAAACTTCGGTAGGGTAGCCCAGTTCCAGCAATTTGAACGGAGGCCCCATGATATGGCAGCCCATGTCGCCTAATGCTCCCGTGCCGAATTGCCACCAGCCCCGCCAGTTAAACGGCACCAGGTTATCAATGTAGTTGGTAGTTTGTGCCGTGCCAAGCCAAAGGTCCCAATTCAATTCTTTGGGTATCGGCGGACTTGTTTTAGGCCACGAAATACCCTGCGGCCATACCGGCCTGTCGGTCCAGCAATACACTTTTTGTATATCACCCAGCAACCCCGCTTCTATCCATTCGCGCAGTGTGCGCATGCCTTCGCAGGACGCGCCCTGGTCGCCCATTTGCGTTACTACCCGGTACTTTTCGGAGGCTTGCGTTAAAACGCGTGCCTCGTAAATATCGTGTGTAAGCGGCTTTTGCAGGTAAAGGTGTTTTTTTAACTGCATGGCGCTTAAACCTACAATGGCATGGTTGTGATCAGGGATGGCGACTGTTACGGCGTCAAAATTCTTATGTTCTTTATCGAACATTTCGCGCCAGTCCTGGTAGAATTTGGCTTTCGGAAAATCTTTGCGCCGCTTCGAGCCTGTACGGTCGTCCACGTCGCACAAGAAAGCAATTTCAGCGTTTTTCTTCGGAGCGGTGGCGTAATGATGGATATCATTTTCGGCCTCGCCGCCGCAGCCCACGGCAGCGATGTATAATTTATCGCTTGGCGCACGGAAACCTTTTCCGCCTAAAACGTAACGTGGTACGATATAGAACCCTGCCGTGGTTACGGCTGCCTTTTTGATAAAATCACCACGACTGATGGTTTTTTTATCTTCTGTTTCTTTTTTCATACCGATCGTTATTTTTTGTTAAGCGGTTTAACGGCAACTTCTTTGAAGAATACGACATCATCATCGCCGTGATTTTGCAGGCCGATGTAGCCCGCCAATGGCCTTGGGCCGCGGTAAGGTTCGAAGTCAAATTTACGTTCTGGTGTGGGCTGGCCTTCGGTATAATCGGTCACCAGTTGGCCATTGACCTTAACCAGGGTACGAAGGCCATCCAGCGTAATTTCCATTACGTTCCATTCAGGGCCCGGTTTGCCGGGTTTAGCGTGGGGTTTGGTTAGCGAATATAGTGTCCCGGTAACATGGTATTCGTCTTCGTTGGATGTTTCCGGGTGATTGTCTATTTGCACTTCGTAACCATAAAAGACGGGCATCCAGGGTTCGCGCGGTTCTATAGGGATACGGATAAAAACACCCGAATTGCTGTTGGATTTTTGCATGCGGTACACGATGCGGATCTTACAATTACTGAATTTTTCCTTGGTCCAGTACAGCAGGCCCATACCGCCATGACTGCCGGTGACACCATTTTCAACGTACCGTTTTCCGGGCCCCACCATTTTCCAGCCATCGAGGTTTTTACCATTGAAAAGCTGTCGCCAACCGGTTTCATCCAGTTTGGGTGGTTTGGGGATTGAATCCTGCGCAAAGGCAGTGTTACAGATGGTAAATAGCGTGAGCGATAGGATAAGGCAGAAGGTTTTTTGAGCGCTGTTTTTTTTCATAATGAGTTAAAAAGTGAATACCAGGTGTGTGGGGACACACACATGGTAATGGTTAATAATTGGGAAGACAAGATAGGGATATTTTGAAAAAGCCGCCTATTTATCGGAGGAAATTTTATCGCCCGCAATCCTGGTCCGTTTTTACCAGGTTGCGCACGTCAAAACCCTTCGCGGCGGCCTGCACCAAAAGGAAGTTGTAAGTCTGCGTATCCATTTCGGGCTTGCGGTTTAATATCCATAGATACTTGCGGTTGGGATGGCCCACCATGGCATAGCTGTAATCGGGTGCCAGCGCGATGATCCAGTATTTGCCGCTGAAAATGCCGAAATGCACTTTTAGCTTAGAATTGGTTTTCTTATCCGTGACGACAGCATGGCCCTCGGCAATATCTGCATTGCCCTTTTTGATGCAGCTGTTCAGCACTTTAATCGAGCCATTGTCATTCAAACTGTATTCGGCTGTAGAGCAGGTGCAATCCTTTTCAAAACTTTGCGGGAAGCGCGCTATCTCATACCATTTGCCGAGATATCTTTCCAGGTCGACCTTGCGGACTGTTTCCAACGGCTCATCTTTTTCCCTTGCTATCCATGCCACAGCTGCCACACTGGCCAGGGCTGCGGATGCGGCGAAAATTTGTTCTTTCTTCATGCCGGAACAACAAAATGTATAGTCAAAGGTTTTTGAGTCATCATTCGTACAACACCTGGCACTTATTGCAAAAAAAGCTATGCCTTTTGGATTTACCGGTATCCTTTTTATGAAGGGGGATATGATTTCGCGGGCATTCCTCGCGGCCGTAAGCCTGGAGCCTGTCGCCCAAATGGTGTGTTTTACCATATTTTAGGAACTCCCTGCTGAATGTGATCACTTCCTTTGTAAGATCCTTCAATTTATCGCCGGGGATCCTTCCGCATAAACTTTCCGGGTGTATCCTGGCCCTGAACAGTGATTCGTTTTTGATAATATTGCCTGATCCGGCAAAAATATCCTGGTCGAGCAAGGCATCGCAAATCATGAGTTTTGGTTTGGCTTTTAGCTTTTCAATGGCCTTTTCTTCGTCCCATTTTTTGCTCATGATATCGGCCGACCAATCGTAAATTCTATTCAGCGGCTCATTGATAACCTGCACCTTAACTATGGAAAAATTAAGTTGCTCATCGTCAAACTGTAAATGCAGCGCTGCATTTTTCTTAACCGGCTCGTTGATCTTATAAGAACCAAATAACCCCTGATGCACCCTAAGTGTGAAGTCTTCGAAAACCAGCAGCAAATGCTTACCCCAGGTTTTGATGTCCTTAAGCGTATTCCCTTTCAGCATATCAGGATCGACATTCGCGGCGTAACCGGACGCGGCGGTAACGCGCCGGCCCCTGAATGGAGCAAGGCTCTCTTTAAGCATAACCAGGTTAGGTCCTTCGGGCATACTGCAAACCTAATAAAAAAAACCCTGCCGAAAATCTCAGACAGGGCTGGGTCGTTTAAATCATTAGGAATGATTCCTTACAATTAAAACAACACTAATTACATAACATGAAAACATGAGATTGGTTTTCCTTAGGTCGTATAACCGCCTTAAAATCTGCCAAACGGTTAAAAATACACGGTCATTTGTTGAATAGATTTCCGGGTCGGCCCGGATTGATAAATCTTTACGGTCTAACAAAATATTCACCATGAGATCAGTTTTAACATTTATTGCCTGTATTACCTTGTCAATGTCGGCCATCGCTAAAACCGCCGATACGCTGAAGGTTCAACCGGGCGACATTGATATGAAGGCCCTGCAAAAAGGAGAGTACGGTTACATCATATACAACACGAAAAGCAAGGACGGCCCTGCTATGAGGACGACGCTGGTAAAGATCAGCGTGGAGCCGCAAATGTACCATAACAAACCGGCTATAATCATCAAACAGGAGTGGGACCGCGACACGGTTGTCCATTCGGCGTATTCTGTTTTTGACCCGAAAGATTTTTCGACGATTGAACACGATACCTGGTGGAAACCGCTGGGCTATTCGATGAAGTTTGATTTTGGGGCCAAAAGAGTTACTTATAAAAATGATGATCCTAATAAAAACGTACCGGACTCCGTCATTAAAAAAGGCACGGACGGTTTTAACGGCTCATTCGCGAAGTATAATCTTAACTGGCATGCCGACCTGATTGTGTACCAATTGCTGCCCTATAAAGAAAACCGCACCTTTATTATCAACTACTACGACCCGGGGTTTGGCAAAGCCGAAGAAGTGGCGTATACCGTTACCGGGAGCGACATACTCAGCGGGCGCGATGGTGAAAAAATAGATTGCTGGGTGCTTAACTTCACCGACAAAGACCACCCTGGCACCTACGAACGCTTTTGGATATCGAAAAAGACCAAAGAGGTGCTGAAAGAAGAAGACTTTTACAACGGAGCCTACCGGTATAAAGTTAAGTTGGGTATAGGTGGTTTATAGTTCTTTGATTTTAGAAATAAAACCGATGTATTGATAGATCGGGGTCATATATTTGAGTAGCAATAAAGCCCATTTAGCGTACTTCATGAAAGAATTTATGTTACTGATCCGCAACGAGAGCGATAGCAAGGATGCATTTTCGCCAGAGCAAAACCAGGCTTTTTTGAAAGCATGCGAGGTTTACATCGAAAACCTGAAGAAAAACGGCAACCTCAAAAAAGCACAACCATTGGTACGGGAAGGCAAAATGATTTCAGGTTCAAATGGCGCCTGGAAGGATGGGCCCTTCAATGAAAGCAAGGAAGTGATAGTTGGTTACTATCATATCCTGGCAAAGGACCTGGATGAAGCTGTCGCCATAGCCAAGGGCAACCCGGAGTTTGCATTTACCTCAACCGCGAGGATCGAGGTGCGCCCTATTAAAACTGCTGAAGCTACTACTGCCTATGTTTATCCGAACGGATAAATACGGGAAATGGATTAAGAAATCTGGCTAACGATGCTGTTTGATCCAGGTAAACAGACCGCGCAAATGGGCAAACATCTTATTAAAAACCTCTTTCTGATAAATCGGTTAGAGGTTTTAAAAGTTAACGCCTGATACTTTGAGGATTAAGTGCTTCCTGGCGGAAAAACTAAACAATACCCCTCCGGCAGGGTTATTTAAGAAATCAAAAAACAGGAAAAGCCATGGAAGACACCGCAAAAACACTGGAAATGTTGAACGACCTGGTGCTGATCAATAACGATCGGATTGAAGGTTATGAGAGGGCGCTGAAGGAATTGAAGGAAAGTAGCGAGCATGCCGAATTTGAGCCTATTTTCCTGAGGTATATCGATGATAGCCGGCGCTATAAAATGGAGATTGGTACTGAAATACAGGCTTTGGGCAAGGATATTGAACAAGGTACTTCGGCGTCGGGTAAATTGCACCGGGCGTGGATAGCCGTTAAGGAAACCTTTACGGGGCACGATACACACAGCCTGCTGGAGGCGTGCGAGTTTGGCGAAGATGCCATTAAAAAGGCATACGAAGATGCTTTGACGGATGATGTGCTGCCGGCATATATCATTGATATGCTGGACGAACAACTACAGGAGATATTGGACGCGCATGACGAGATCAAATCGCTGCGCGATAGCGTACATTAACTAACGCTTAGTAGCCGAATACGAACCGCCATGATTAATCGTGGCGGTTTTTTTATCAATTCAACGCCATTTCGCGGTTATATTTATTGCGGTATTCGATAGGGGACAGGCCGGTTATCTTTTTGAATATGGTCCGGAACGCCTTGTTATCGGAATAGCCGACAGAGTACATTACCTCGTTCACGTTCTCGCGACCGGATTCGAGGCTTTTTTTGGCTGCTTCTATTTTTACGCGCTGCAGGTATTCGACAGGTGTGTTGGAAGTAGCTTTCTTGAACCTGCGTTCAAAATTACGGCGACTGATAGCGAACATTTCGGATAGCTGGTCGACGGTGATCTTATTGCCCACATTGCGCTCGATATATACCTGCGCTTTTTTAATAGGTTCGTCCTGGTGCTCCTTTTGGCCGCTGAATATCACAAACGGCGACTGGCTTTCACGGTCTATCTCGATCTCCATCACTTTGGAACAATGCACCGCTACGTCCCGACCGCAATATTTCTCCACCAAATAGATCACCAGATTGAGGAACGAATAAGCCCCGCCGCTGGAATAGATGCCCAGTTCATCGATGATCAGCTTTTCGGGCATCAGCCTGATATTCGGAAACATTTGCCTGAAGGCATCGGCAGCCAGCCAGTGCGTGGTACAGGTTTTGCCTTTTAGGAGGTTGGTTGATGCAAGCAGGAATGCTCCTGTACATAAACTGGCAACCTCGGCGCCGCGTTTGTACTGTTCCACTATCCAGGGCACGAAATCCTGGTTACGTTCCAACGCTTCGCCGGGATCGCCCTGGAAAGAGAAGGCGGGAATCATCAGCAGGTCGGTTTTTTTAATATCACCGATCATTGAATCCGGGCGAATAACAAATAAACCATCGTATAGCTCATTTTCTTTACTGAGCCCCACTAAATGTATATCAAATGCGGCCGGCTTCCCCCGCGACAGCATATAGCCGTTCACAAAATTGAAAACCTTATAGGTTCCTATAACGCTGCTCAGAACGATCGGCCCCTGCGGGATGACGATGGATACATGTTTCATGATATGGTTATTTTAAAACAAAGGTAAGTTAAGCTGTTGGCGCAATCAACCCCTAAGGTTGTCGTATTCACACACCATCGCGTTACGACTTTCAGGGTAGGTTTGTGTCAGACAATGATTGAATTATAGAATTATTGAATTAATGAATAAGATAAGCGCATGCAATTCGATAATTCAACAACTCAATAATTCAGTAATTAAAATCAAATTATAAAACTGAAAACAGAAACATTATGGACAGTTCAGCAAACATTTTAAACTGGTTCGAGGTATCGGTAAGCGATATTACCAGGGCGAAGAAATTTTATGAAACTATTTTTTCCGTTCAACTGGAAGAAATGGATATGATGGGGATGAAAATGGCATCGTTCCCGTATGACCCGATGAGCGGTAAGCTTTCGGGGGCATTGGTGCAAAGCGATATGCATAAGCCAAGCGCCGATGGTGTTAAGATCTATTTCAATGGAAACCCAGACCTGGACGTGGCGCTTTCAAAAGTAGAAGCCGCCGGCGGCAAAGTAGCCATGCCCAAGACTAAGATCGGCGATGACATAGGTTATATGGCATTTTTTATCGATACCGAAGGAAATGCCGTTGCGCTGCATTCGCAGGGCTGAATGTAATCATTTACCAACCGCTCTTTAAGCCCTCTTTTAGAGCCTCCTGGTAATTTTCCAGGTCGAACGAGTACAGGTAGGGCGCCTTATGCGCTCCGCCTTTTCGCGGCTGTTCCGAGCGCTTGAGAATACCAAAACCAAGTATCCGCCGCTGAAAGTTCCGCCTGTCGAGCTTTTTGCCCAGTATAGTTTCATACAGCTTTTGCAATTCGGGCATTGTAAATTCTTTCGGCATCAGGTTGTAACCGATAGGCTGGTAATTTAACTGTAGGCGCAGCGTATCGAGCGCGGTCTTCAATATAACACTGTGATCAAGTTCCAGGGCGGGCATATCGTCCAGGTCGCGCCAGGTGCACAATATCGAATGCTGATCGGGAGTTGGCATAGCGTTGACAAAATCGACCAGCGCATAATACCCTATCGTAAGAAAACGGTTTGCGAACCAATTCTCTGATGCCGGCAGCATATCTTTGTACATATCGCGGTGCGGGCGGGAGCGTTCAGGATCGCCGAATACGTGAAATTGCTGCAAAAATATTTCATCAAGCCCGGTACGTTCCTTCAATATACGCGTCGCCGCATTTTCAATAGGCTCATTCTTCAAAACGAACCCGCCGGGCAGGTACCACGCTTCCTCGTTCTTCATTTTTAGTACCAGCACTTTCAACTGGCCCTCATGAAAACCAAACACCACGCAATCGATAGAAATATGGGCGAGATAGTTATCACGGGCGTTATTGCAAAAATCTATAAGCTCCTGTTTAGTGAACATTTTATGCTATTGTACAAAATACTTTGCTTATCCGGATAATAATAAATACTATTGTGTTCAAAATACACCATGCCCCTCTAAAGGATGGTTAAGGCGCCAATTTTAAACTTATTTTTTTAATAAACAGACCAATAAATATATTTATTATTCCGCTAATTTAATTACCGGGGTAAGATACCTTAAATAACCAGGAAATGAAGACTTATTTTGGAAATCCGGCAAAGGCAGTAGCAATGACTATCATTTTTGTACTGATCGGTATAATTTCAAAAGCACAAACCAAAAGCAGCGATGCTAAGATGAATGTGTTCGTTGCTAACCTGATGAGCAAAATGACGATCGACGAAAAGATCGGTCAGCTGAATTTGGTTGTCAGCGGGCCGGCCCTTACAGGTTCTACTGTAAACACTGGGGTTGCGGAAAAAATAAAGAAGGGTGACATCGGGGGCATTTTCGGCGTTTATGGAACAAATTTTATAAGCAAAGCGCAGGATATAGCCGTGAAAAATTCTCGGTTACATATACCATTGATATTTGGCCTGGATGTGATACACGGGCACCGCACGATTTTTCCTATACCGCTCGGTATGTCGGCCACATGGGATATGGGCTTAATTGAGAGAGAGGCTCGTATTGCGGCTAAAGAAGCAACCGGCGAAGGGATCAACTGGGTGTTTTCACCGATGGTTGATATCGCGCGCGACCCGCGCTGGGGCCGTATTTCGGAAGGCAACGGCGAAGATCCTTATTTGGGCTCACTGATAGCCAAAGCTATGGTAAAAGGTTACCAAAATGGCGACATGACCAAAAGCGACGCAGTTATGGCTTGCGTAAAACACTTCGCGCTATATGGCGGGGCTGAAGCTGGTCGCGAATACAATACCGTAGATATGAGCCTGATCAAAATGTACCAGGATTATCTTCCGCCATACAAAGCCGCGGTCGACGCCGGTGCCGGTAGTTTTATGAGCTCGTTCAACACCATTAACGGTGTGCCCGCTACGGCTAACCAGTGGCTGCTAACCGACCTGTTACGCAAGCAGTGGGGTTTTAAAGGTTTTGTGGTATCAGATTATACAGCTGTGAATGAATTAAGCGCTCACGGTTTGGGCGATCTGCAGACGGTGTCGGCATTAGCATTAAAAGCGGGGCTGGATATGGATATGGTGGGCGAAGGATTTTTGACCACGCTAAAAAAATCGCTTAAAGAAGGCAAAGTTACACAGGCCGAAATCGACCTTGCTTGCCGCCGCGTGCTGGAGGCAAAATATAAACTGGGCCTGTTTACCAATCCTTATAAATCGATCAATCCGGATGTTGAATCGAAGGTGGAGTTGACGGACGAGAACCGGAAGGCCGCGCGCGAAACCGCCGAACACTCATTTGTATTGTTAAAAAACAAAGGACAAATACTGCCGCTCAAAAAATCAGGGACGATCGCCTTGATAGGTCCGCTGGCTAATAATCATTCCGAAATGCTGGGAACCTGGGTTATCGCGGGTGATCCAAAGAAATCGATAAGCGTTCTTGACGGTATTAAGAATGCAGCCGGGACTAACGTTAATGTTTTGTATGCAAGGGGATCTAATATCACAGACGACTCGCTGTTGAACGCACGTGCATGGTTTTTTGGCATGAAACAGGAAAGGGACAATCGTCCCGCGCAGGAAATGATTGATGAGGCGGTTGCCACTGCACAAAAAGCGGATGTTGTTGTAGCGGTTGTAGGGGAGTCGGCTAATATGTCGGGCGAATCTGCGAGCCGGTCGGATATCAATATCCCCGAGACTCAACGTGATTTGCTAAAGGCTCTTGTTAAAACGGGGAAGCCGATTGTTGCAGTGCTCTTTAACGGCCGCCCGCTTACATTAACATGGGAAGATAAAACCCTTGATGCCATCCTGGATGTATGGGCCCCGGGCACCGAAGCCGGTAATGCGATAGCTGATGTGCTGTTTGGCAATTATAACCCATCGGGAAAGATCACGGCTACTTTCCCGCGAAGCGTGGGCCAGATACCTTTATATTACAACCACAAAAATACAGGCCGGCCGTTCGATGATAAAGGGGCGGCGAAATTCAAATCGGACTATATCGATATCGCAAATTCGCCACTTTTTCCCTTCGGCTATGGCCTTAGTTATACAACCTTCAGCTATGGCGATGTTAAACTGAGCAAAACTAAACTAAAGGGTAATGAAACCCTTACCGCGACGGTTACCGTTAGCAATACCGGCAAGTATGCGGGCGAAGAAACTGTACAATTGTATATCAGCGACCCGGTTGCGAGCATCAGCCGGTCTGTAAAAGAACTGAAAGGTTTCAAGAAGATCAGCCTGCAACCAGGCGAACAAAAAGAGGTTTCATTCAATATCACGACAGCCGATCTGAAATTCTATAATAATAGCTTAAAATATGACTGGGAACCGGGCGAATTTGAAGTTCAGATAGGCACCAATTCAAGCGAGACGCATTCAGCCTCAGTGCAGTGGGTTAAATAAAAAGGCTGGTATTATTTATCATTCTGACGGGCATTCGCATGATTTCTTTTCAACCATTGAGAAAGGTGCCGGCTGACCGGCAACACCATGAGCCGGCGTTAATCGTAGTTATTTTTGATTTAGATAAATAGTGACGGGAGTTAACACGCCGTTTATAGACACCCATCCCCTTGATAATATTTTGACGCTTTGCCGGCCTTTTGTCAATGGCTGGATGCGGGGTCGGGAGGGAGGTAAACGTCAACAATTGATACCCTATTTGTCAATTATGCTTTGAATTAGCTTCTTTTTAATATCTGATTAACAATGCAGCCTTCTTTTTGAATTGATATTTTAATAAAATTACATGCTATTTGTTGATATTAATATTGTAAAACATCATATAGATTATAACATTTCATGTTTTTACCCATGTAAAATAATTAATTTGTAAATCGTTAAATTATACTTGTGTATACAATACACTCTATTTAAATTAGATGCAGTGCCAATTTGGTTTTCCCTCATAATGGGAAAGCGTGCAGAACCTGATATAATTATAACATAATAAATTCCAATATTGCCGTGGCGAATGACGTCGCCGGGGCTGTATCGGCAAAAAGGACAGCGATTGTTTTTGAATGTTTATTGTTAATAAATTAAATGATAAAACCTTTACATTTTTCCCTTTTTGGTAGGCTTTCACGTACCCCGTATCTCATTTTCAGGGGGCACCGCGTAAAGCTTTTTGAACCAAGCCAGTAGGCTGCTATTCCTTTGTTTTCGAAGAATTCAATTATCAACTAAATCAATAAATTAATCAACTAAATCTCAATCTCATGTTTAAAAGTTTACTTCTAAAAGGAAGGACGATGTGCATACTGGTATTATGCCTCCTATCCTCATTGGTAGTTACGGCCCAGACAAAGATTACCGGTAAAGTCATCGGCGGCGATGACAAGCAGCCGATAATCGGGGCGACCGTAAAAATCAAAGGTACCAACGTTGGTGTGGTTACCGACGTAAATGGTAATTTTACCCTTAGCGGCAAAAACGGGTATGTATTAATCATATCCTACATCGGTTACCAGGCGAAGACGATTACCGTTTCATCGTCCGACCTCGGTACCATTACGCTGGACGTTACCAACAGCACTTTAAATGAAGTGGTGGTAACAGGTTATCAGTCGCAGCGTAAAAAGGATATCACTTCGGCGATAGCGGTTGTCGATGTGACGGACGCCAAAAGGATACCCACAGGCGGTGCTACCGCTAATATCCTGCAAGGCCAGGCTGCCGGCGTAACGGTGGTAACCCAGGGCCAGCCGGGTGGTGGTGCTTCGGTTCAAATCCGTGGTATACAGAACTTCGGTAACTCACAGCCTTTGTATGTTATCGACGGTGTTCAGGGTAATTCAATGTCGAACCTTAACCCTAACGACATCGAAAGTATCCAGATACTGAAAGACCCCGGTTCTTATGCAATTTACGGTGTTGCCGGTGGTAACGGTGTGGTTGTGATCACGACCAAAAAAGGTAAGGCCGGTGCATCAACTATCTCTTACGATGCTTATTATGGTACGCAGGTGCCTAAAGGCGGAAACGTATTCAACATCCTGTCGCCAGCTGGCATGTCAAAACTCGCGTATCTTGCAGGCGACCAGAGCGTTTACCTGAAGATATATCCGGGCGGCGCAGGTACTGTGCCTGAATACGGTTACCAGGGCCCCGGAGCATCCGGCGTTGCCGGAGGACCAGGTGCAAACCCGGTTGGCGACCTGCTTTCAAAGTATAATTTTGACGCCAGCAATACGGCAAACGACTTCCTGATCCAGAAATTCAATCAAAGCGGTACCGACTGGTTCCATGCCTTGTTTAAAGCAGCTCCTGAGCAATACCATACGGTAACTGCCAGCGGCGCGAATGACAAGAACAATTACTACATGTCGCTCGGCTACCTTGATCAGCAGGGCACGATGGTATATACCTATTATAAACGCTATGAGGCGCGTGTAAACACTAACTTTAATATAGCAAAAAACCTGAGGGTTGGTGAAACAGGTTACTTCTATTATGGATTGTCTCCGCTTGGCACAAGTGATATTCCCGGCCAGGGCGGTATCTCAAACCAGAACGAAGGCGCGCCGATATCGAATACCTATCGTATCATGCCGCAAATTCCTGTATATGATATATCAGGAACCAACTTTGGCGGTACCTATGACGGACCGGGTGGCGAGCCGCTCGGTAACGGCGCTAACCCTGTTGCGCAGGCTTTTCAGTATCAAAACGATTACAGCAAGAACTGGAACATCCAGGGTAATGTATTCGCTGAACTGGACTTCCTGAAGCATTTCACGGCACATATCAGCATGGGCGGCAATATGAACAATTATTACTATGCTCAATTCCATACGCCGGCATACATGGACTATGAGTCTCATGGCGGTTCGAACGGCTCAAATGAAGGCGCGGGCTATAACAGCAATTATAACTGGACCAATACGATTAAATACTCGCAGATATTTGGCAAGCATAACGTTACTGCCTTAGTTGGTTTCGAGCAGAAATACTATAATGGCCGTTATATCAACGGTAGCGGCGATAACCTGTTCTCGGTTGACCCTTCTTATGTGAACCTGACCAATGTTACTGCCAATAGGCAGGTAAGCAGCGGTATCAATCAACCAATTGGAACCCAGTCGTTCTTTGGTAGTTTGGATTATACTTACAATGATAAATATATCCTGCGTGCCACTGTACGCCGCGATGGTTCTTCTGTGTTCTATCCGGGTCAGCAATGGGGTACCTTCCCATCGGTTTCAGCAGCATGGCGTATTTCGCAGGAAGACTTCCTGAAATCTGTTAGCTGGATCAACGACATGAAGATCCGTGCAAGCTGGGGTGAAGCGGGTTTCTCATCCAATGTCGCAGGGTACAATGCTTATTCACTGTATAACGGCACCCTCGGAAATGGCTATTACCCGATCGCAGGCGCCGGTGTAACCCAGCAGGGTTTCTATCAGTCAAACCTGGGTAATACACACACTACCTGGGAAAACGATAAAGGTTTGGACATTGGTTTGGACGCATCATTGTTCAACCACTTTGAGCTGACTTTCGACTGGTATAGGAAAACTATCAGCGGCTTGTTGTTTGCAGCGAACGTACCAAACACACTTGGTGGCGCCCAACCGCCGGCTATCAACTTAGGTAATGTCGGCAACAACGGTATGGATATCGCAATAGATTACCGCAATAACGTAGGTAATGATTTCAAATACCACGCAGGTGTTAACGTTACCGTCTACAAGAATAAGATACTTTCCCTGCCGAATAATTATATCGATGATGCCTTCAACCGTGTAAACACGATCGTTCGCCACGAGGTTGGCCACCCGATCGGCGAGTTCTTCGGTTACCAGGTAGCAGGTTTCTACAGCGCTGCCGACATGACTAATGCCAATGTGCCAAAATATGCCGGTGCCCAGGAAGGGTCATTCAAATACGCGGATGTTAACAATGATGGACAGATCACTGACGCGGACCGTACTTTTATAGGTAACCCGAACCCTAAATTTACTTACGGTATTAATTTGGGAGCCACCTATAAAGCCTTCGATATATCGGCAATTCTATATGGTTCTTACGGCAACCAGGTTTATAATTACACTTTATATTGGACAGACTTCTACGGGTCGTTCAACGGTGCTAAATCTAACGATGCGTTGACCAAATCATACGGTGCTCCTGGCGTAACCAATCCGCTATTGCCTATCCAGAGCGATTTAAATTCAATGGGGACAACCCAAACCAGTTCTTTCTACGTATCTAATGCATCGTTCCTGAAGATCAGAAACGTACAATTAGGCTATACGTTTGATCCGAAGATCATCAAGACCATTGGTATGAGCAAGCTACGTGTGTACGTACAGGCTACGAATCCTGTAACTATTACCAAATACAAAGGTTTGGATCCTGAGTTGCCTCCGGGCACAGGCAATGCTCAAAGCTTTGGTATAGACGAGGGTAACTATCCAAGCAATCAAAGGCAATGGATCGTTGGTTTAAACCTGACATTCTAATAAAAGATGTATTAAAAAAATATTAAAGTTTCAAGATTATGAAAAAATCAATTTTTAAATTTATCATCCCGCTATCGCTGGTGTTCCTTACACTATCCTATTCGTGTAAGAAATTCCTGAATCAGCCGATTGCAAATGCGCTTGTACCAAGCGTATTGGCCACCAAGGCGGGCGTTGACGGTTTGCTTATAGGCGCATATGCGATGCTGCCTATGAGCGGTAACCCCACCACGGGTGATACCTGGGGTGGTTCGGTAAGTAACTGGCACTTTGGCGGTATTGGATCCGATGATGCCAATAAGGGCTCGAACCCGACTGACCAGCCGGATGCGGCGGCGATTATGAATCACAGTGTTGACGGTTCAAATGACTATGTCCGTACTAAATGGTGGAGTTGTTTAGACGGCGTACAGCGCGCAAATGACGTACTGCGCGAACTTCCGCTTGTGAAAGACGGTTCAATTTCTGCGGAGTATGCAGCCGAAGTAACGGCCGAGGCGAAATTCCTGCGGGGGGTATTCAACCTGGAATTGTCTAAAGTGTTCCGCAATGTACCTTATGTGGACGAAACCATCACTTATTCGGCGGGCAACTACAACGTGGGTAACCCCGGCCCGATATGGGATAAGGTAGAGAAAGATCTTACTGATGCCACGGGCGCGTTGCCCGCAACACAGGCGCAGCTTGGCCGCGCCAACAAATATGCAGCGGAAGCATTTTTAGCCAAAGCGCTGATGTTCGATCACAAATATACGGATGCATTGGCCGCACTGACTGATATCATGACAAACGGTGTAACCGATCAGGGTGTACATTTTGCGCTGAATGCCAACTTTAATAACAACTTTGACGCTGACATGAAAAATGGCCCTGAGGCTGTATTTGCGGTTCAGATGGCGGTACATGATGGTTCAAGCGGTAATAACGGTAACCCCGGTGATATCCTGAACTTCCCGGCAGCCGGCCCAACTGGATGTTGCGGTTTCTATCAGCCGTCATTTACGCTGGTGAACGCGTTCCGGGTGACTGCCGGCGGTCTGCCATTCATTAATGCTGATGGCTCGCTGCCATTGAACGACTATGATGGTAACCCGATCGTAGCTGCTGTTAATGGTGCAAGCCCGGGCAACAACTCAACCCTGAAATCAGACCAGGGCGTGGATGCTACAGATTCAAAATATATGCCTGATCAAACAACACCGGTTGACCCCCGTTTAGACTGGACTGCAGGCAGAAGGGGTATTCCTTTCATTGATTACGGTATTATGCCGGGAGCCAGCTGGGCACGTGCCCAGGGCGATGCCGGACCGTATATCAACATGAAGAACGTATACCACCAAAGCAGCGCGGCAACCCAAAGCGAAAGCTACGGCGGCTGGGCCCCGGGCCAGGCATCAGCAATGAACTATAACATGATCCGTTACTCGGACATTCTGCTGATGGCGGCTGAGTGCCAGGTTGAAGGCGGTAACCAGGCGGCTGCAGAAGCGTTGGTAAACCAGGTGCGTGGCCGTATGGTTGATCACCCTGAAAACTGGGTTAAAGGCCGTTTGACAGGTTACACTGCCAACGATGCAACTAAACCGATCGTTGACAACACTCAAAACGCAGCCAACTATGTAATTGCGCGTTATACCGGCCAGATCGCAGGCGGTACGAAGGAATTTGCGCGCCAGGCTGTATTTTATGAAAGAAGATTGGAACTAGCCATGGAAGGTCAGCGTTTCTTCGACTTGCAGCGCTGGGATGGCACATTCGGCGGACCTGAGCCAACCGGCTACATGGCAAGCGTGCTGAATAAAGCTATTGCCACGAACACTTCATACCCTGCTGCGTATTTTAGCAATGGTGTAATGAAGAATGCAACTTTCACTGCGGGCAGGAACGAAATTTATCCGATACCTACAGGTCAGATCAACGTTGAACACGGTGCTTTGAAACAAAACGCAGGTTATCCGTGATTTGAACTTGCTTAAGAATATTAAGGGGGAGGTGGAAACATCTTCCCCTTTTTTATTTTTTATTTTTTTTAATAAAATTATAGGCCTCTTGTTTCACATCGAAAATGAACATTGTATTGGAAAAGAAAATAAACCTTCATGAAAAAAAGTTTATTCAGATTAGTTTCAATAAGCTGTGCACTATTTCTTATGCTATCCTATTCGTGTAAGAAATTCCTGAATCAGCCAATATCAAACCAGCTCAGCCCGAGCGTACTGGCCACCAAAGCGGGCGTCGACGGTTTGCTGATTGGCACCTATGCAGTACTGCCTATGAGCGGCAATGTTAATGGGATTGATACATGGGGCGCTTCGGTGAGTAACTGGCACTTCGGCGGCACCGCTTCTGATGATGCCAATAAGGGTTCGAACCCTACGGATCAAACGGCCGTCATGAATCACAGTGTTGATGGGTCAAATGGATATGTGTATGACAAGTGGAGCGTATGCCTCGATGGCGTGCAGCGTGCCAACGACGTACTGCGTGAACTTCCGCTGGTAAAAGACGGATCAGTTTCGGCAGAGTATGCGGACGAAGTAACCGCTGAAGCTAAGTTCCTGCGTGGTGTATTCAACCTGTAGCTGTCCAAAGTGTTCCGTAACGTACCTTACGTTGATGAAACGGTGACCTACTCTGCAGGCAACTACAATGTAGGTAACCCCGGCCCCATCTGGGATAAGGTAGAAGCCGACCTTACGGCAGCCTTCGGTAAATTACCGGCAACCCAGCCACAGCTTGGCCGTGCGAACAAATATGCAGCGGAAGCATTTTTAGCAAAAGCGCTGATGTTCGATCACAAGTATACGGATGCATTGGCCGCACTGACTGATATCATGACGAACGGTGTAACCGATCAGGGTGTACATTTTGCGCTGAACGCCAACTTCAACAACAACTTTGATGCAGCCATGAAAAACGGCTCTGAAGCAGTATTTGCGGTTCAGATGGCAGTACATGACGGTTCAAGCGGCGCCAATGGCAACCCCGGAGATGTGCTGAACTTCCCGGCAGCGGGCCCAACCGGCTGCTGCGGTTTCTACCAGCCATCATTTACATTGGTGAATGCGTTCAGGGTTACTGCAGGCGGTTTGCCGTTCATCAATGCTGACGGCACGCTTCCTTTGAATGATTATAACGGAGCGGCGATAGTAGCTGCGGTAAACGGCGCCGATCCGGGCAACAACTCAACGTTAAAATCGGACCAGGGCGTAGATGCTACCGACAATAAATATATGCCAGACGTAACTACACCCGTAGACCCGCGTTTAGACTGGACAGCAGGCAGAAGAGGTATACCATTCCTTGATTACGGTATTATGCCGGGAGCCAGCTGGGCACGTGCCCAGGGCGATGCGGGACCATACATCAACATGAAGAACGTATACCGCCAGAGCGAAGCAGCAACCCAAAGCGAAAGCTACGGCGGCTGGGCTCCGGGCCAGGCATCAGCGATGAACTACAACATGATCCGTTACTCGGACATTCTGCTGATGGCAGCAGAGTGCCAGGTAGAAGGCGGTAACCAGGCAGCTGCAGAAGCGCTGGTGAACCAGGTACGCAGCCGTATGGTTGATCACCCTGAAAACTGGGTTAAGGGTCGTTTGACCGGTTATACCGGCGGCGATCCAACCAAACCGATCGTAGACAACACTCAAAATGCAGCCAACTACGTAATTGCCCGTTACACCGGGCAGATCGCCGGCGGCACGAAGGAATTTGCGCGCCAGGCAGTATTTTATGAAAGAAGATTAGAGCTAGCGATGGAAGGTCAGCGTTTCTTCGACCAACAGCGCTGGGATGGCATATTCGGCGGTCCTGAGCCAACCGGCTACATGGCAACAGTGCTGAATAAGGCAATTGCAACCAATGTTTCCTATCCTCCGGCTTACTTCGGTGATGCTGTAATGAAGAACTCAACCTTCACGGCGGGCAGGAACGAAATATATCCAATACCAACCGCGCAGATCAATAACGAGCACGGTGCTTTGAAACAAAACCCTAATTATCCGTGATCAAGGGGTTATAAAAGAAAAAAGGGGAAGGAATATACATCTCTTTCCCCTTTTTTATATATTAGCTGACCATATTGTAAATCTTTAATGAAACCCTGCCGGTACAGCATTTTTCTATTGTTTTCACTTTTCATATTTTCCTGTAAGAAAAAGACGCTATTTGAACAGGTATCGTCATCGCACTCAGGGGTGCGTTTTAATAATCTTATTGTTGAGAATGACAGCATCAACCCCCTGGACAAGCTCAATATTTATAACGGTGGCGGGGTAGGTGTCGGAGACTTTAATGGCGACGGGCTGCAGGATATATTTTTTGTCGGGAATGCCGTTTCCAACAGGCTGTATATCAACAAAGGCAACATGCAATTTGAAGATGCTACTCAGGATGCAGGCGTAGGTGGTAAAGGCGGCTGGGGCCGCGGTGTCGCTGTTGTCGATATCAACAACGATGGTTGGCCGGACATTTATGTTTGCAACACCTTGCTGGGCAATGCATCGAAGCGGTGTAACCTGCTATATGTAAACCAGGGGCCGGATAAAAATGGTGTACCGCATTTTAAGGAAATGGCCAAAGAATATGGTCTGGATATAACCCTTTACTCGACTATGGCGTCATTTTTTGACTATGACAATGACGGCGACCTCGATCTGTATGTCACCGTGAATGACGCTGAGAGTACGGATAATGTCAGTCTTTTTAAACCTATCATATCCGATGGCACAGGCCATAGTACCGGGCACCTCTACCGGAATGATTGGGACCCGGGTTTGAAACATGGTGTCTTTCATGATGTGTCAAAGCAGGCAGGGATACTGATAGAAGGCTACGGGCATGCAGCCAGTACTATTGACATCAACCGTGATGGCTGGAAAGATATTTATGTAACCAACGATTTTCTGCCCAACAATATATTGTACATCAATAATCACGATGGCACATTTACCGATAAAACGCGCGAGTATTTTAAGCATACTTCGCTAAGCTCCATGGGCCAGGACATTGAAGATATCAATAACGACGGACTTGCCGACGTAATGGAACTGGATATGAATCCGCCTGATAATTACCGTAAAAAAATGTTCATGCAGGCCAATAATTACCAGGCTTTTCAGAACATGGATAAATTCAATTATCAGTACCAGTATCCGCGTAACATTCTACAGCTAAACCAGGGACCCCGCGTGGGTCAAAACGATTCGATTGGTGCTCCCGCATTCAGCGATATATCTTTTCTTGCAGGTATGTCGCAAACGGACTGGAGCTGGGGGCCGCTGCTCACCGATTTTGATAATGATGGCTATCGCGACCTGATCGTGACCAACGGCTACCCGCGTGATGTTACCGATCATGATTTTATGAACTTTCGGGCGCAATCGTACTTTATCGCCAGTAAAAAGGAGGTGCTCGACCAGATCCCGATCGTGAAAATATCGAATTTTGCATTCAGGAATAAAGGAGACCTGCAATTTGAGGATGTAACGGCCGATTGGGGCTTTAATATACCCACTTTCTCCAACGGGGCAGTCTACGCCGATCTGGATAACGATGGTGATATGGATGTGATCATTAATAATATTAATGATGAGGCCATGATATACCGGAATATGAGCAGGGAACGGGATCCCGACAACAGCCATTACCTGAATATTAAATTCCAGGGCGGTGCCGCTAACCGGGATGGCATTGGTGCCTGGGCGGACATTTATTATAACCATGGGAAACACCAGGTTTATGAAAATACGCCTTTCAGAGGTTATTTATCTACCATCCAAAACATAGCGCATTTCGGACTTGGCAATGTTACCACGCTCGATTCCGTGGTGATACGCTGGCAGAACTTCAAAAAACAAACTTTAAAGAATGTTAGAGCCGACCAGGTGCTTAAAGTCAATATCAAAGACGCATTGAAGTTATATAGCTTTGCACAGCCGGAGTTAGACCAGCAATCGGTATTCAAAGAGGTGACCAGGATGCTGGGTGTCAACTACAAAAATGAAGATGTAGATTTTGTTGATTTCAATATCCAGAAGCTATTACCGCATAAATTATCGGAATATTCCCCCGGCTTGGCTGTAGGCGATGTTGATGGAAATGGTTATGATGATATTATAGTAGGCGGAACGTCAAAATACCCTTCCCAGGTGTTTTTGCAGCAGGCGGATGGCAAATTTATACAGCGTGACCTGCTGGCGCCCGATCAGCGCAATATCAACGACGATTTTAAAGATGAGGGGCTTGTATTGTTTGATGCCAACGGCGACGGGAAATTGGACTTGTATGTTGCCAGCGGCGGCTATGCGCAGGAGCCCGGGTCGAAATATTACCAGGACAGGCTTTATATCAACGATGGCAAAGGCAATTTTAAAGAAGCGGTTGACGCATTGCCCAAAAATCTGACAAGCAAATTGTGTGTACGCGTAGCGGATTACAATAAAGATGGGAAGCTTGATATTTTTGTATCCGGCAGGGTTGATCCCTGGAATTACCCCAAGCCCGTTTCCAGTTTCATTTTGCGCAATGACAGCCAGAACGGGCAAGTAAAGTTTACCGACGTGACATCAACCGTGGCTAAGGATCTGAACAAAGCCGGCCTGGTTTGTGATGCTTTGTTTACCGATTTTGACGGTGATGGCTGGCCCGACCTGGTATTAGCAGGAGAATGGATGCCGGTGACTTTTTTAAAGAACGATCATGGCGCGTTCAGGAATGTGACGGCTGGTTCGGGCGTTGCTGAATCAATCGGCTGGTGGAATACGATTGTCGCAGGAGATTTTGAGCATACCGGGAGAACGGATTATATCGTCGGCAATACGGGTCTTAATACTTTTTTCAAGGCAAGCGATCAGTATCCAACTTTTATTACAGCCAAGGATTTCGATAACAATGGCAGTTTTGACGCTTTTCCTTCAGTGTTTCTCAAAGACCAGGAGGGTGAGATGAAGGAATTCCCGGTGCAAACCAGGGACGATATTGTGAAGCAGATGATAGGTATGCGGGTTAAATTCCAAAATTACAAGTCGTTTGCTGCCGCCACGATGGACGATTTACTTCCGGCAAATATGCGTAAGGGTGCTATCAGGCTTAAAGCCAACACGTTGCAGTCTGTTTATTTGCGAAATGAAGGAAACGGTAAATTTAAAATGATACCGCTGCCGCTGCAGGCGCAGATATCGGAACTATGCGGTATGACCGTGGATGACTTTGATGGTGACGGTAACCTGGATGTTGTTATTAATGGCAACGATTATGGCACCGAGTTGACGACAGGGCGCTACGATGCACTCAATGGCCTTATGATGAAAGGGGACGGCAAAGGAAACTTTAAACCGCTTAGTATATTACAAAGCGGCATTTATATACCCGGTAATGGTAAGGCTTTGGTAAAAGTAATGGGTGCAAAGGGAAATTATTTGCTGGCGGCAAGCCAAAACAGGGGTGCAATGAAAATATTTGAGCTGAAACGCGGTGCCCACCTGGTTAAAATACAGCCGGCGGACATGTTTGCTACCATAAAATACAAGAATGGTAAGATCACCAAACAGGAATTTTATTACGGCGATTCGTTCTTGTCACAGTCGGGCAGATACATTAATATTGATAGTTCGGTGGCCTCGGTTACGATCACCGACAATAGTGGCCACACAAGAAATTTAGCTGTTAACTGATAAGAGAGATGAAATCCATAAACCTGATTATTGCGATTCTATCGATAACTGTGCTGGCTTCGTGCGGGCACAAAGTCGGTACCCTGCCGGCAGATGCAGATGTGCTGCATGCCAACGAAGATGAGTTGACACATGTGATCATTTATGATGTGTTCACGCCGCCAGTGGCGGCGCGGATATACGGTTATACAAACCTGGCCAGCTACGAGGCCATGAAGTATGCCGATCCGTCATACAATTCGTTGACGGCCCAATTGAGAGGCTTCGCGGCTATGCCCGGTCCTGAAAAAGGTAAAAGCTACAATTTCACGCTGGCTGCAACCAAAGCTTTCTTTACCGTTGCACATAAAGTGACGTTTTCGGTAGATACTCTGAAGCGGTACGAGGATAAGATATATGGCGAATACAAAGCGGCTATTCCCGATTCGACCTATGCCAATTCGATGGAGCTCGGTGAAAAAATAGGTCAAACGGTGTTGGAAAGGGCGAATAAGGACGACTACCCCCAAACACGCGGCAAGCCAAAGTATTTGGGAAGTTCGGCACCAGGCAAGTGGAGACCCACACCGCCTGATTATATGGATGGAGTGGAATTTTGCTGGGGCGATATGCATACGTTATTAGTTGACTCCTCTACTATTTTTATGCCGCCACCGCCACCCGCTTATAGCGACGATACCACCAGTGCTTTTTATATGCAGGCTAAAGCTGTATATGACAAGAATAAACATCTTACTCCCGAAGAAAAAACCATTGCCGCATATTGGGATGATAACCCCTTTGTGGTGGTGCATAACGGGCATACCATGTTTGCCGATAAAAAGATCAGTCCGGCGGGGCATTGGATCGGTATCACAACTATTGCCTGCAAAAAAACAAATGCAAACGCGGTAAAAACGGCACAGGCATATGCGCTGACATCTGTTGCATTGTTCGATTCGTTCATTACTTGCTGGGAAGTGAAATATAAATATGCTTTGGAGCGCCCCGTGTCGGTGATCAATGAGAAAATGGATCATAACTGGCTGCCGCTGCTGCAGACGCCGCCATTCCCGGAGTATACCGCCGGACATAGTACTATAAGTGCTGCATCGGCTATAGTACTGACCCATGAATTTGGTGATAACTTTGCTTTTCGTGATACCAGTGATAAAAGATACATTGGGCTTCAAAGAGATTTCAAGTCATTTATGCAGGCATCAGACGAAACCGCAATGAGCAGGTTTTACGGTGGCATCCATTACCTCAATAGCTCCCTTGCAGGGGCAAAGCAGGGTCGCCAGGTTGGCGAACTCATTTGGCAAAGGCTGAAACTAACTAAGTAATACTTATCCCGACTATGAAATTGAATAAAACCTGGCTCTTCACAAGTTCTTTACTGCTCTTCGTACTGCTCATTTCAGGAAGTGTATTATTTAATAGCTGCAATCCAAAAAAGAGCAGCACGTTTACACCTACCGGCGACACTATAGCTGACGGCAAAGCCCTGGTTCAGCAATACTGTACAAGTTGTCACCAGCTTGTTCCGCCGGGAGCTATAACAAAAAACGTTTGGCGGTTCCATACGTTGCCAACTATGTCGCATTTTCTTAAGCTTTCGACTTATAGTATGACTAATTATTATAAAAGCGAAAAAGATACGGGGGGTATCTCTTTGGATAACTGGCAGAGAATAGTGGCTTATTATATGAAGGTTGCCCCGGATACACTCGAACCGGCAGTACCGCCTGTTCCGCTGCTGAATGATTGGGCCGGCTTCACATTAAAAAAACCGGATTCCACTACTTATATCGACTATACCACATTGCTTACTTTTGACCAGGCCACGAAGAAATTGTATACCGCCGATGTTACGAAGCAAAAGTTATTCGAGTGGGATCAGAATTTTAAATCCCGCCCGATCGCTGATCTGCCATCGCCCGGGGTAAGCGCTACTTTTATTAACGACGAAAAAGGGGCCCGCCAGGCGCTGATCTCCTGTATCGGGCAAATATTGCCAATGGATTTCCCGAACGGCAGAATTGTGAAAGTTGACCTGGGCGCCAAGAACGAGATCGCTAAGCCCGAACTTGTTCAGTCGGACCTGGGGCGACCGGTGCAAACGCTGACGGGCGATTTTAATAAAGATGGTCTCTCCGACCTGGTCATATTAGCGCAGGGGCAATATGTAGGAGGGGTTTATTTGCTTAAGCAAAATGCCGGTCATACCTATATCCAGAGCAATATTTCAGACAAACCCGGTGCCACGCAGGCACTGGTTGGCGATTTTAATAGCGACGGCTGGCCCGACCTGATGGTACTTTACGGAGGCGGCGACGAAGGTTTATGGCTTTACCTGAACGACCATAAGGGCGGCTTCACTTCCAGGAACCTGTTGCGTTTCCCACCTGTATACGGTTCAAGCAGTTTTCAACTGGCAGACATCAACCACGATGGCAAGCCCGACCTGATCTATACCAGCGGTTATAATTTCAAGGATTCACGTATTTTGAAGCCTTATCATGGGCTGTATATTTTCACCAACCAGGGCGACTGGAATTTTAAGCAGTCGTACTTTTACCCGATAAATGGCTGTACTAAAGCTATCGCTGCCGATTTTGATGGTGACGGTGACCTGGACATAGCAACGATCGCGTTCTTTGCTGATATGAAGAACAAACCGGCCGAAGAATTCATCTATTTTGAACAGGATGGGCCCATGAGTTTCAAACCGCATGCTGTGCCCGTCAGCAAATATGGCCGCTGGATGTGTATGGATGTTGCCGATATCAACGGTGACGGAAAACCTGATATTATATTGGGAAATTACGGCGAAGGTTTTATGTTCCAGCGTGGCTATAACCCCACCTGGAATAAGCATTTGCCGTTCATCGTATTACAAAATAATTCTAAGAAATAAGGAAATTGATAGATTTGAAGAAGCCGGTTCGCGAACGCAACCGGCTTTTTTAATCCCCTGTGGATATTGATTTTACTTTCAAATAGCCAAGTATCTTCTTTGTTTCTTCGGGATATACCGCAATATGGTGCGTATGTACCATAGCACCTTCGCGACCGGCGACGATAAGCTTTGAAGGAGAGGCAGGCATATGGCAGGCTATGCAATTGTTCTTCAGCAAACCTGTGCTCAATTGGTCAGCCATCTTACACGGATGGCTTGTACCGGCGTTATGGCAGGTTAAGCAGCGTGTGGCATACAACAGCATATCGTTTCGTTCGTTTTGGTGTGTATTGTGACAGGTGGCGCAATCCATATTGCTCATCACGAAGCATTTGCTGGTTGCAAGCATGCCTCTTTGATCGCCGTGAACATCAATATCCTTATAATTTGAAGATAAGTTTGAGGGAACTATCTTCATATAACTACGCAACGTATCGCCGGGCTTGAAGCCAAATGTAGGTTTGATCATCATATTGTTCGCCCCTGAATGGCATACCGCGCACATATTGATCTTTTGTTCGCGCGACAGTGACTTATAAGTAGCAATGTATTTGGCTTCCTTTATGTCCGGATTTTCCGTTTGAAATTTAACATGCTCTGCGGCTGGCCCATGGCATCGCTCGCAATCGATATTGTAAATAAAACTGTTACGGTCAAAGCCTTCCGGATGTGAGGAGAAAATAGGCAGCTTACCCGGCTCAACTTTGGCATATGACATATGGCAGCCCAGGCATTGCGGGGTGATCATCCGCTCATAATCCGGTTCATTTGCGTCATAGCCCGGGCTATTGACCCATTTGTGCACATTCTCAACATAGGAAATCGGCAACTGGAACAATTCATTGCCGAACCAGTAGGCATAGGTTTGCCCTTTCACACCGCCGAACGTAATGGCAAAACGCTCGGCCTGCGTGGATCTCCCGTTTTCGTAAGTGATCTGGTAGGCTCCGCTGGCGCGTTTATCCATTACCACCCTGGTGCGCGAGTTAAAAATAAACTCATTTGATCCCTTTACGAAACTGCCCTGTATGCTGTTCCTATCCGCCGGAGCTGAGGCGATGAAATGTGCGGTATGCAAATATGAGCCGTAGATATCCTTGTGGCAGCTGACACACGTAGCAGAGCCGGCATATTCCTTTCCGCGCGGATCTTCCTTTGTCGTTAGGTTAAAGCATTGGACAAAGACAAAAACCAGCGGAATAGCAAATACCCCAAACCTCAGTAGTCTATTTTTTAACATTAGGTGATAGATAGAGATGTGTCTGCTTATTAAACAGTTACGTTATTAATATCATTTTGGCTGCTTTGAATAACTAAAAAAACAGTTTTTCCATCGATTAAATGAATCCGATAGATAAATAGCCTGAAAACATCGACGAAGAACCGATTTGCAGCGGTTTACTTTTTAATACAGGTAAATGTTTATCTGGGCACAGGTATGCGAATATAATTATCTACTAAAGTATTAGTGGATAAATATGGGCCTGGCATTGTAAAAAGGCTATTACAGTGCAAAAAATGGCTGGTATGCGGACTTAACCGCGTTTTGTGCAGGAAGTTTGATTGTAAAATCTTTGCTAAGTAGGTGTTCAAAGAACACTAACAAAATAATATAATAAAAAGGTAAATTAGTACACTTTGTCCATAGCTATTGTTAACTAGTTTTGCGCATCCAAATTGAACTAATGAAAAGATCGAGTTGCTTCCTGCCTTTTCTATTTCTCGTCAATCTTGTTTTTAATATCAACGCAACCGCCCAAAACGGGATCACTAAACAGGTGAAACTTGCTAATTTTGATATGCTGTCGTCGGCATTGGTGAAGGAAGGAGGCGACAAGCTATCATCTCAGGGGTATCATACAGGTATTTATTGGTACCCTGTCCAGGTGCCTTCGACGGTGCTCAGGGGCCTGGTTGCCAATCATATTTATCCTGATCCTTACCAGGGACTTAATAATATGCTGATACCCGATGCCTCCGATCAGTTCAACAAAGAATACAACCTTGAGCAATACAGCTATTTGCCCAACGACCCAAACCCATGGAAAAAACCCTATTGGTACCGCACCACTTTTAACGTGCCAGCTGCCGATAAGGGGCGCCGGTTTCAGCTGATATTTAAAGGGATAAATTACCGCGCGGCCGTGTGGGTGAATGGCAAACAAATAGCTGATTCGACTCAAATGGCGGGTATGTTTGCGGAATATAACCTGGATGTGAGTAAGGAGATAATAGCAGGGGCGAAAAATGCGCTTGCGGTTGAAATATACCCGCTGGATTACCCCGGACTTCCTTCCAGGGAGCAGCTGCAGGCTTTAGGGCCATTTTATGAGAATGGGGGCCCCACAGGCGATATTGGTAAGAACGTAACGATGCTTTGCACCGCAGGATGGGACTGGATGCCACCGGTACGGGACAGGAACATGGGCATCTGGCAGCCGGTCTACCTGCGCACTACGGGAGCAGTTACTATAGCCCGGCCTAAGCTGGTTACCGATCTGCCCAAATTGCCGGATACCAGCGTCGCAAAACTATCGTTGAGCCTGGCACTGACCAATAACACCGCTGCCGTCAAAAATGGGAGGCTTACGGTCACTATCAAGCCTGAGAACTTTTCCGGCGCAACGATCCAATTTTCAAAAGCGGAACATGCGGGTGCGAACAGCACTACGGATGTATCACTTAATTCAGATAAGATAGCGGCACTGCTTATACATCAGCCGCATTTGTGGTGGCCGAATAACTACGGAAGGGCGAACCTTTATCGCATCCGAATACAATATAGTGATGCCGGCGGTATGCAGGATGATACCTCGTTTGTTTTTGGCATCCGCACGGTGGGCTCAAAAACCACGATGGTTAACGGGTTTTTACGGCGCGATTTTTATGTGAATGGCAAAAGAGTGCACCTTGATGGAGGCGCCTGGGTACCTGATATGCTGGTAAACCGCGATTCCGCGCGGTATGACTACGAAATGCACCTCTGCCGCAACGCTAACGTAAATTTGGTACGGATATGGGGAGGGGGCGTTACGCCGCCGGATGCTTTCTGGAACGCTGCTGATAAATACGGCCTGATGGTATGGTCGGATTTTTGGGTGACGGGCGACACGCAGGGTGAATTTAAAGGATCGCCGGACTGGCCGCTCGAAGGCAATATTTTTATAAAAAATGTGGTGAGCACTATTTACCGTATCCGCAATCATCCCAGCTTATTGGTATGGACAGGTGGTAACGAAGGGCATGCGCGAAAGGAACTATATGATGCGATGCGCGATAACGTTATCGCGCTGGATGGTACAAGGCCGTTCATTCCAAGCTCATCAGGTTTTGCAAAGCTGCCGGATGGATGGAAGGGTTCGTACCCCGATGATCAGAAATCAGGTGTGTACAGCAGCGGTCCCTACAACTGGCGCGATCCGAAGACCTATTACCGGTTAGCCGACGCAGGCCGCGACTGGGTGTTTAAAGATGAAACAGGCATACCATCGCAACCGCCATATACAACTTTGAACAC